>Ga0180433_10001680_pt1 | contig 36504 bp, 37 predicted proteins | sample SS_ome_8_FD_132980 | JGI IMG/M metagenome (GOLD analysis project Ga0180433, IMG submission 132980) | Hypersaline lake sediment archaeal communities from the Salton Sea, California, USA - SS_1_D_1 metaG | ecosystem: Environmental > Aquatic > Non-marine Saline and Alkaline > Hypersaline >... | reverse complement strand
GATATAACAACAGGCATATCAGCTCCACCGATCGGTATAATAAGTAGCACTCCAAGAAGTAGTGAAAGTCCTATTATCCAATAAAAAAGCGTCTGAAAAGAGGCAGGCTCATAAGAGAAAATACCGCCCATCACTAAAAGACCGACAAGGAAAATACCGTTAACTATCTTTTGTCCGACAAAAAGATAAGGCTTACCAGGAAGTAGCTCTGAGAGTTTTCCCCAAGCGATCATAGAGCCTGTAAAGGTTACTCCACCGATGAGGACAGATAAAAAGATGGTAATAGCAATAAATACATGTACGCTCATTTGCGCATCATAAACGGACCAGCCAACGAGTAGTGAGGCAATACCTCCAAAACCATTAAGAAGTGCTACCATTTCTGGCATAGCCGTCATAGCGACGAATTTAGCAAAGATAATACCTATCGCTGATCCTATAACAATCCCAATCAGTATCCATTTGTAGTCGATGATTTCTTTATTAAGAAGTGTTACGACTACAGCAATAAGCATACCTATAGCTGAGAGGATATTACCTCTTCTTGCTTTTTCAGGTGAGCTTAGAAGTTTTAGTCCAAAAACAAAAAGTGCTGCTGAAACTAAATAGGAAAGATTAATAATTAAATCGAGATTCATGCCTTTCCTCCACTTTTTGTTTTATCTTCGGGCTTTTTCTTAAACATAACTAGCATACGATGAGTCACCCAATATCCTCCTACTACGTTTATCGTAGCAAAGATAACTGCGGCAACACCGAGAGCTGTTGCAAGCGTTGGATTTTTAGCTCCCGCAGAAATCAAAGAACCAACTAAGGTAATACCCGAGATAGCATTTGATCCTGACATCAAAGGGGTATGAAGTGTCGATGGTACTTTCGATATCACTTCGAATCCTAAAAATATCGAAAGTATTAATACAAAAGATAAAAATACAATTGTTTCTGCTGACATTATTTTCCCCCTTCAAGTAGTTTTGCGTTTACGATTTTTCCGTCATGTGTAAGAATACATCCTTGAAGTAGATCGTTTGACATATCTAAAATAAACTCTTTTTTCTCTTTATCCCAAAAATGATTGATTAGATTGTAAAGATTGGATCCATACATATAAGAAGCATCGTAAGGGATGTAATTAGCCATATTAGCAAGACCTACAATTTTTACGCCGTTGACTTCAACGATCTCATCCATTTTGGATCCTTCGACGTTACCACCGGACTCTACCGCCATATCAACAACGATACTTCCTTTTTTCATTTTTTCGATCATGTCTTTCGTTACAATCACAGGAGCTTTTCTTCCAAAAACTTGAGCTGTAGTGATAACAATATCCGATTGTTCGCAAACCTTTGCCATTGCCTCTTTTTGTTTTTGTAGTTGCTCATCGGTTAATGCTTTTGCATAACCTTCTTTTGTTTGACCTGTTTCTCCTAGATCTACTTTTACGAATTTAGCTCCCAGTGATTTGACTTGTTCTTCTACAACAGGACGAGTATCAAAAGCATCGACTCTTGCACCCAGTCTTCTAGAAGTGGCTATCGCTTGAAGTCCTGCTACTCCCACACCAATAATAAATACGCGAGCGGGGGATATGGTGCCTGCAGGTGTTGTCATCATCGGAAATATCTTATCCAAAAGATCAGAAGCTTTTAAAACAGCAAAATATCCCGCTAAGTTTGCTTGTGAGCTTAAAGCATCCATTTTTTGAGCTATTGTAGATCTTGGCATCATCTCCATGCTAATACAGGTGATGTTATTTTTTGCCATCGCATCAACTACATCTTTTGATTTAAAGGGATCTAAAAAGCTGATATGAAGTGAGCCCTTTTTAAAAAGAGCAACCTCATCTGGTGTAGGTTGACGCATATGCATAATAATATCTGCAAAGTCAATCAACTCCTTTTTATCTTTAAAGATGATAGCTCCCTTTTTTTCATATTCACTGTCGGGAATATGAAGAGTTTTTCCTAAATCGGCCTCGATAGCTACTTCAGCTCCTATTTTTTTGTATTTTTCAACAATGGAGGGAAGAGTGCTAGTTCGTCTTTCTTTAGGATATGTTTCTTTTAAGAAAGCGATTTTTTTCATAAAAATCCTTATTTTGTAAGCTGCATGTTATTTGCTTTTATACCAAAAAGTTATCTATTGCTCTATAAAAAGTTTTTTGCAAAAGATTCTTGTCTAATTTTTAGTTTCTAAATAAACTGCGGCGCAAAAATCTTTGGAGCATTTATGTCATTAGGTGTTTATCAACAGCTTGCGAAAGAAGAGTTTGGATCTTTTTTAGAACTGCAAAACAAAATACAAGAAGAAGAAAAAAAGCAAGGAGCTCAAGAAGATCCTCAAGATGCTTCTTATGCATTTTTAGAACAAATAGCCGAAGAGTCTAAGCTATTACATGAAGAGACTGGAATATTACAAGGAGGTAATGGCAAGAGAGTTAGATTCTTAAAGGTAACTTTAATCAATCCTAGAATTGTTCAACAAAAAAAATCTTCTCCGTCTTTACTTTGGCGTATCTGTTGCTGTTTTTGCTACAAAAAATCAGTCTAAAAACTGATAAAAATCATCAAAAGGATTTTTATCGGGAGAAGGTTTATAAACCCCTTTGCCTTCCCATGGAAAAGGTCTTTTAGGAGGAGGAGCTTTTTTCGCATGTATTTGACCCAATGTTCCTAAGACATCACCCATCCATCCTTTTGTGGTTGATCCTGCCATCAGAAGAGCTATTTGAGCCGCTGCTTTTTTCACATCGAATTTGATTTTATTTGTTTTCCCTTTCATGGGTATTTGAAGAACAAAATCATCAGGAAGATTTTTTATATGAAAAGCTTTTTTAAGAGCATCAGCGGTGAGACCTAGCACCATATCTACTTTGTTATTGGCTAAATTAATTTGTCCCCACGTGCACACATGTATGTCATGATCTATTAAAACGTCCATCCTATCTGTTGTAACGATGTTATTTTCAATTTTAAAATTCATAGGAGTAAACCACATGGAGACGTCATCACCTCTGTGGAATTGCGGCAGCTTTAAGATCGTAATTAAAAAGTTTAAACTATCACCAAGATTAGCAGCTATTTGCTTCATGTCCACAGTGCCGAAAGAGATATTGAGTTTATTTTTATCAAAAGGAAGAGGATACCTGAAATTTTTTCGAGAAATGAAAATTTGACAAGGATCAATGGAGCTAATTCCTGTTAAGAATAGGGGATTGATGTTTTGAAGCAAAAGAGTGGATAAATCTTCAGAAATGTGAAGGGTTGCTTTTAGGTCTCTATTAAGATGAAGAGTATCTTTTTCTCTTTGAAAATACATCTTTGAAAAGCAATAAGTAGAATCCACTTCAATATCTATTGGGCCTGATCGGTTTCTTTGAGAGGTATTATAATTTAAATCAACGTGCTCTCCTAAAAACTTTGAGAAAAATGCCTTTTTCTCGGGATATCTGAGAGCAAAAACAGCGTCTAAAACATAGGTGGGTATATTTTCGCTTTTAAAATTTATAGATGAAGTGTGAAGATTTTTATCTTTATTTCCTCTAAGACTAAAAGAGCCCTTTCTTTTTACATCAGAAGTGATACCTCTAGCAGTTAAAAAAGCTTGATTGTTTTCGATTTTAAGCTCTGCATTGCAATCTGCAATCTTAGCGCTTCTGCTTGGAAGAACAAACATTCCATCTTTTAATTTGAATGTTGTATCAAGATTAAAAATGGTCTTTTGAGTGATGTGGTCTAATTTAAAAATCTTCCAAAAAGGAATATCAATAGTAACTGACTTAACATTTATTGAAAGATCATGGTTTCTAAATTGGATGTCTTCTGCAATTTGTGGACCAAACCAACTCAAAGAAAGATGTTCTATTGTGGAATAAACATTGAGCTTTTTTGAAAGTTTTTTCTCAAAAAATACGCGACCATAATTTGAAGAATAAAAAGTTGGAAGAAGAAGTGTGCATATAATCAATAATAATAAAACTACAGATGATGAGATTAGAGCTATTTTTTTATTTCTACTCATAAAATTTCCTTATTCTACAGTTACGGATTTTGCTAAATTGCGAGGATGATCTATTTCTGTCTTTCTTTCTTTAGCAATATAATATGCTAACAGCTGTCCTGCTACAGAAGACGGGAATGTTGCCAGCTCATCAATAGTAGGAGGCAGCCATAAAATATCATCAGCAATATCTTTCATCTCTTCTGCTCCTTGTGGCGCAAAAGCAAGTATAGGAGCTCTTCTAGCTTTTACTTCCATAAGATTAGAAAGCGTTTTTTCATATGTTTGTTTATTAGCACAAAAAGCTATGACTGGAAAATTACTATCTAAAAGAGCAATAGGACCGTGTTTCAACTCACCAGCAGGATAACCATTGGCATTCAGATAACTGATTTCTTTTAGTTTTAAAGCTGCTTCAAGACATGTAGCATACATGTAGCTGCGGCCGGTAAAAAAGAAAGAGTCATATTTAGAATATTTTTTTGCAAGCCTTTTAATATCTGAAGATTTTGCAAGCACTTGTTTAATTTTTGCAGGTATTTTTTTCATCTCTTTTAATAACAGCTGTCCTTCTTCTTTATCCATATGCCTTAGCCTTGCCATAAAAAGAGTAAAAAGACCAAGCAACGTTATCTGAGAAGTAAAAGCCTTAGTGGAGCAAACGCTAATCTCAGGGCCTGCTTTTAGAAAAAGACAGCTATCCGACTCACGAGTTAGAGTTGAATTTTTAACGTTTATAATGCCAAGAATTTTTGCACCTTTAGCTTTTGCTTCTCTCACAGCAGCGATTGTATCCGCTGTTTCTCCAGATTGAGAAATAGCAATAACTAAAGTTTCGTCAGAAATAATAGGATTTTTAAATCTCAGCTCGGAAGCTATTTCTGCTTGTGTCGGTATGCGTGCTATTTCTTCTAACATTGCAGCGCCGATGCAACCTGCATGCCAAGAAGTACCACAAGCAATAATTAAAATATGTCTCGCCGCCATCAGCTCTTGCGCTGTGAATCCAAGATCAGCGAACTCAGCTGTTCCAAAATCATCAATCGTATGACCGAGCATTGCTTTTTGAATGGTAATAGGCTGCTCGTAGATTTCTTTGAGCATAAAATGTTCAAATCCATTTTTTCTAGGAGAGAGGCACTTACCTTCTAATCTTTCTGTTTTTTTCTCTATTAGATTAGAAAGATGATTAAAGACTTTTATCTCTTGAGGTTTGATCATGGCTATTTCATCGTTGCGAAGATAAAAGATATTTAAGTTTCTTCCTAAAAAAGCATTCGGATCAGAAGAGATTAACGTTTCGTCTCTTTTATCATCAAAACCAATAGCTAAAGGACTTTCACGAGAAGCTGCTATGATTTCATCAGGATGGTTTTTATGTATCACTGCGATGGCTAATGATCCTTTAAGTAGCTTCATGCTTTCATAAACAGCGCGATACAAACTGTTTTTATAATTGAAAGATATCAGCTGAGCTATCACTTCAGTATCTGTTTGTGTGAAAAATTTAATGCCCTTTTGAATAAGCATTTTTCTAATAGTATCATAATTTTCAATAATACCGTTATGAACAACAGCTACATTTTCTTTGTCATCAAGATGAGGATGGGCATTTGTTGAATTAGGCTCTCCATGGGTTGCCCATCTGGTATGACCAATAGCAAAATCAAGTTTGACATCTGAAAGTTTAACTTTTGATTCTAGATTATTAATTTTCCCTGCTTCTTTCACAACTAGAAGTGAGCCTTTCTTTAGACCAGCAAGACCCGCTGAGTCATATCCTCTATATTCTAGTTGTTTTAATCCTTTAAGGCAGTGAAGCACAGAATCTTTTTTTCCTAAGTATCCGAATATGCCACACATAAATGGATGTTCCTCTATTTAACTTTTCTATCATCATAATAGACAGTTTAGTTTTTTCCTATAGCGGAATAGAGGTTTGTTAAAATTTTGTTAAGAGAAAGGAAAAAATATGATAGGAAAATCATTACATTTTACTAGAGAAAAAAGAGATTGCATATTTATCTTTTAACATATATTAGTGGGGAAAAAGAGATAATAAATAAAAAATGGATAAAAAACATCTATCAGTTCTTGTTAAAGATGTAGCTAAACCTGTTCAAACGATCGTCAATAAAGAAGAAACAATAGAAGAAGCTCTTTCTAAAATGCGGCATCAACAAATAGATCATAAAATCATCTATTTTTATGTTGTGGATGGCGAGAATAAACTTTGCGGTATTATACCAACACGCAAGCTACTGCTTTGTGACGCTTCTTCCAAAATCAAAGATATCATGACAGAAAAAGTGATCTCTTTACATCAAGGACAGACTCTTCAAGAAGCCATGGAGCTTTTTGCTCGTCATTCACTTTTAGCTCTGCCTGTTATCGATGATAATAATCATATTATCGGAGCGGTAGATGTTGAAATGTATATGGAAGAGTCTTTTGATATTGCTGATGCAAGGCATAGATTTGATATATTCCAGATGATTGGTATTTCACTAGAAGATGAAAAAAAACTATCCATTTGGAGAAATTTTCGTCTTCGTATGCCTTGGATATTTTGCAATATGGTAGGTGGTATTTTTTGCGCTATTATTGCTAATACTTTTAATACGGTTTTATCCAACGTGATACTACTTGCGATGTTTATTCCACTTGTTCTTTCTTTAAGTGAATCTATTTCCATGCAATCGATGACTCATAGCATACAGATTTTAAGAAGGCCACGTCTTACAAGAAAGTCTTCATTTTTTCTAGCTTTAAAAGAATTCAAAGTAGTTCTTTTGATGGCTCTTTCTGCTGGTCTTATTGTTGGGCTAATTTCTCTTCTTTGGAGAGGAGGAAGCTATGCTTCAGCAACGATAGGTTTTGCTATTGTGATATCTGTTATTATTGCTGCTTCTTTCGGAATAATATTTCCCATCATTCTTCGCAAAACACGTCTTGATCCAAAAGTAGCTTCAGGACCTGTTGTTTTGACTTTAGCAGATGTGTTGACAACATCCATTTATCTAAGTTTAGCTACTTGGTGGCTACTATAGATCTTTCATAACGTGCCAAGAAGGTTTTCTCAGTCTGTGAATAAGCAGCGGCAAACCTGCAAATATTACGATGCCAATAATTAAAAAGATAATGTAATTGAAAGATTGCGCTTTATCTAGATCTTTTGGAGGGATAAATCCTAAGATAAGACCAAAGCCACAAGCAAAAAGCCCAAAAAGAGCTGCTATCCACATACCTACATTATTAAATGGCACTCTAAAAGTTCTTTCAACATCTGGTTTTTTATATCTCAAAACAATAGCTGATATAAACATCAGTAAATACATGATGATATAAAGCTGAGATGTCAAAAGAAGAAGTATGCGGTAAGCTGTAGAGATATTAGGCATAAAAAGAAAAACAAAAGCCAATGCAGTGACAATACATCCTTGTGTGATAAGTAAATGAGTAGGCATACGATTTTTATTTGTTTTTTGCAAAAATGGAGGCAATTCTCCATGTTGTGCTGTAGCGAGCAGTCCTTTTGTAGGTCCTACGATCCAAGTACTGACCATACCCATGGAACCTATTACCATCATAATAGCAACTATAGGAACAGCCCAAGAAAGATTATAGGCATCTAGAAAATAGCGAAAAGCTTCGATGCTACCTGAGGCTAGTTCTATTTTTTCAGGAGGAACAACAATAGCAATAGAAAGAGCGGCAAAAGATGTAATCACAAAGATAATAATAGCGGAAAGTAAAATAGCTTTTGGGTAGTTTTTTTGTGGATTTTCTACCTCCGCAGCGTGCACAGCGGACATTTCAAGGCCGCTAAAAGCAAAAAGAACGGCTGCTAAAATAGAGAAATTTTCAAAGGATCCAAATGATGGAATTAAATTAGAAAAAGAAATAGTGGTTTCAGGTGTTCTGCCTAGAAGTATCCATGAAAGCCCAAGTAGAATAATAATCGATCCAGGAATAATTGTTCCTACCATTACACAAAAGCTGCTTATCCAGCCTGATATTTTCATACCAAATAAATTCAAAAGAGTAACGATCCAATAAACAGATAAGATTACAGAAAGGATATAAAATTTATTTTCAGAAAGAGCAGGGTTAAAAACGTAGGCAAATGTAGCAGCAATAAAAGATAAAATGGTTGGATACCAAACAACATTTTCTATCCATTGTAGCCAAATAGCTACAAAGGAAGCTTTATCACCGAGAGCTTCCCTTACCCAAATATAAACTCCACCTCTTTGTGGCCATCCCGTTGCTAGTTCTGCTGAAATTAAAGCGCAAGGGATAAAAAAAAGTATTGAAGCTACCGCATAATAAAAAAGCAGTGAGAATCCTTTTTGTGCAGTTAAAGGTAGATTAGCGATATTACAAATAGCAGCGACATTAATCATCGCTAACATAAAGACGCTAATAACTCTTTTTTTAGGACTCGACGACATTAGATCCTTTCCTTGTGGAGATTATTTGCTAAATGATACTGATTTTCATAAAAAACTCAAAGGAACTTCAATAAATCATTGAATTTTAAGGATCTCTTCCCAAGAAGATGTGTATTTAGGAGATTTTTTTGTACTGGCAGAGTTCCATTTGGGATGAATGCCTTCTGAGGCAAAAAAGACAGATTGTTTTTTTTGTTTTCGATTGATTTTATCCACTGCTTTACTCAGCCTTTTTTTTCTTTCAAAAGATTTTGAAGAAGTAAAAAGATCTTGCTGCAATAGATTCTCATCAGAAAAATCGCCAAGAAGAACACCTGCTTTTTTATATTCGAGATGAGCTTTGAAAATTTCTTTTAAAGCTATATGAGCATTTTTAATAAGATCTCCTGTGAAAGAAGTAGGGGGAGATAGGTTGACATGAGAAGAATTGCCGTAGTAGATATTTTTTTTATCAAATGGAGAAGTAGTGATAAATACAGATAAATATCCGGCTATCATTTTCTGATCTCTTAATTTTTGAGCAGCTGATGAAACAAAGTAAGAAACAGCTTCTTTTAGCTGAGAAAAACTTGTCAGTTTATTGGAAAAAGATCGAGAACAAAGTATGCTTTGGCGAGGTGGTGGCACATCTTCCCATGCGATACAAGATTTACCTCGTAGCTCAAGTGCTGTTCTAAGTCCCATTACAGTAAGTTTTGTCTTGATAAATTCATCTTTTTGATCTGTTAGATTTTTTGCGTTGTAAATACCATATTTTTTTAGTTTTTTTGCATAGCGAAAACCGATTCCCCAAACATCTTCAATTTTGGTATTTTTTAAAGCTTTTTCTATTTCTATTTCAGTACTTAAAAGACAAACGCCGCTTTTAGACTTTTTGGCTATTTTATTTGCTACTTTTGCAAGTGTTTTTGTTTTGCCAATACCAATCGAGACAGGAATCCCACACCATTTTTTTATTTTTTTTCTAATAGAAATTGCAAGTTTTTTTAATCCTTCATTAGAAAATCCTTCAGCAAATAAAAAAGCTTCGTCGATGGAATAGATTTCTGTGGGAAGATCAAATGTAAAAAGGATTTGTTGTATTCGCTGAGACATGTCTCCATAAAGAGCAAAATTAGATGAAAAGACATGTAGCTTCTTTTGCTTGATAAGAGATTTATATAAAAAAATAGGCTCTCCCATAGCAATATTCATCTCTTTAGCTTCTTTGGAACGAGCAATAACGCAACCATCGTTGTTTGACAGAACAACTAAAGCTTTGCCTTTTAGCTTTGGCTGAAAAACTATTTCACAAGAAGCATAAAAATTATTGCAATCAACGAGCAAAAACATCATTTAGCCTTATGAATAACATAGGTTACAACGCCCCATACTTCAAAATCCCAAGTAGATTTTATTTCTATAGTAGGAAAAGAGTTGTTCTCTGGCTGAAGAAATATTTTCTTATCTTTGATAAGTAGTCTTTTGAGGGTGAATTCACCATTGATGGCGGCTATTATAATACTTCCATTTTTTGGATGTATGGATCTATCTATGATGATAATGTCTCCTTTAAAGATATTGGCATCTTTCATTGAATCTCCTTCTACTCTTACAAAAAAAGTAGCCGCAGGATGCGTAATGAGATATTCATTGAGATCGAGTTTTTTCTCCACATAATCTTCAGCAGGTGAGGGGAAGCCCGCCATCACCGGTGTGTCGAAAAGATCAATGTTCGCTGATTTTGTCTGTTCAGCTTTAAAGATCGATATCTTTTCTTTCATAGAGTCTCCTGTCGTTTGCATACCTTACTATACCTAATTGCCAAAAAGGGGTGAATACATTATTAGTTGATTTAAGAAAGATAAAAAGATTATGGCTATTTTTCAGAATTTTATTTTTGTTTTTATCTTTGTGGGGGTAATTACCCGTATTTTGCATTATTTTCTTTTAAAGAAAGTAAAGAAAAGTACGGCAGCATATTTAACGTTTGGTATCATTGGAGTTATTTTAGTACCGATAGCTTCCATCTTTATTGGGTGGGATGTGATTTTTACAGAATATGTAGGCTCTTTAGTTATTTGGCTACTTTTTGATATTTTAAGATCGGGAGAAAAAGTATGAAAATTTTTGTCTATATTGTGGAATGGATCGTTAGTTTTTTTATTATTTGGTTTTTTTACTTTGCCTCTTATTTCCTTTTTCGAAAGAAATTCAATAGCATAACCTCTGTGATATTTTCTTTTGTGGTGGTAGGACTGGTTTGCTTTATATCGGCTCCGTATGTGCTTAGTTTTCCCAAACCATCCGCAATTTATCTTCCCTTTGTTCTTTTTTGGTTTATCATATATCTGATTAGATCGGGGAAAGAGGCTGCTTAATCATCAAAAAGTGAGCCGAAGTCTTTTTTCTTTTTTTGTTTTTCTCCGAATAGTTTTTGAGATACATCATCTGTAGATGAGCTTTTTTTATCAAAAGGGAGATCATTGGGTAGAAATTCTTCACAGAAGTTATATTTTTCTTTGTCTTTTACAGGTTCAATATCAGGAACATTGCAGTCATGAGGTTTTCCTTCTGAGTAGAATCTACAATTTTTGCAAATATGAAGATCAAAATCACAAAAAGGACAAGAAGAGCGAAAACCTACTTTTCTTTCTTCAAGCTCGATCTTTTTTTGACAGTTATAACAATACACAAATTATCTCCAGATATTTGTTTTTCTTATAAAATAAGAAAACTGTTTCATTTTTTTCAAAGAAAAGGTATTTCCAAGGTTAGAGGATACTTATATAGGCTATAAAATGAGATATGTATTAATTTTTATTTTCGCAATCTTCTCTTTAGCTGCGCAAAAGTTAAAATATGATGAAGTAAATTCCGATCCAAAGCTTCCCTTAGTTGCTATTGTGACAACAGGAGGAACCATTGCTGAAAAATTTGATCCAAAATCAGGAGGGTTAGTATCCGCGCTTTCAGGGAAAGATTTAATTGGAAATATACCTGAACTTAAAAAATACGCTAATTTTAGAGTTTATAGTTTTTCATCTATCGACAGCTCGCAAATGACACCTGAGATATGGCTACGTCTTAGTGAAACAGTAGATGAAATCTTAGCTGATCCCAATGTAAGAGGTGTTGTTATTACTCATGGAACAGATACCATGGCTGAAGGAGCTTTTTTCTTAGATTTAACATTATCTTCTAATAAGCCTGTTGCTTTCACAGGTGCTATGAGGCCTGCATCCAATCCTTATTCAGATGGTCCTCCTAATCTTATCGAAGCTGTTTTGCAAATATGCTCTAATAGATCTAAAGATTGGGGAGTGACTATAACTATGAATAGTTACGTTAATTCTGCTCGTACAGTTATGAAAACACAGACCACCAATCCTCAAACTTTTGAATCTAAAGAAAAGGGATATTTAGGTTATATCCACGATAGAAAAGTGCATCGTTTTAATGACAGACTCTATCGCATGCATCTGCCTAGACCAAAGAAACTTCCACGCATAGATATAATTTTTGACTATGCAGGTGCTGATGGTTCAGCCCTTCGTTATGCTGTAGATACTGGAGCAGAAGGTGTCGTAGTTGAAGGTATGGGATCTGGCAATGTCAACAAGCCTATGTATGAAGCGATAAAGTATGCCATTAATAAAGGCATCCCAGTTGTTATTACAACTAATGTTTATTATGGCGCTGTTCATGCAGATTATAGCGATGCTGGAGGAGGAGAAAGCTTAAAAAAACTAGGAGTTATTTTAAGCGGTGATCTCAGAGCCTCCAAGTCACGCCTTCTACTTATGCTATCTCTTCCAGAAGTTGGCAAAAACTGGAAGAAGATGGAAAAGTATTTTAATCTGCCCTAATCATTTTTAGTTCTTCTTGTAGGTGTTCTTTCATTTGGATCTCTATTTAAACGACGTACTTGTGCATCTCTTAGCGGGTCGTGTTCAACTCTTGTCCAATCTCCATTATGGGTAGTATCACGTCCGTCTGGTGGTGATGGCACATGGTGTTCTTCAGTTCTACCATGTTGTGTTGGAGCATCCACAACTCTTCGAGGACCCCATTGTGATGTTGGTGGTAAGGGAGGAGAACCTTGCTGTGCAGTTGATAATGGTGGTTGAGGCGCTTGACTCCATGGGGAGAAGGGAAATCCTCCAGAAAAAGGTAGCCTACGGCCTGGAGCTTGAGGAGGAGGTGAGTCTCTTCTTGATTTTTCTCCTACTTCCACTTCTTCGAAACGAAAACGCTCTCCAGCACCTGCACTTGGTACACTTACCCATTCTCCGCTTCGAGGATCAAAAGCTTGTGGGTCTCTTTGTCTAGGAGGCGGAGGAGTAGGATTTCTTCTAGACCAAAAATAAATACCAGCAGCTCCTAACATAAAAGAAAAAAGAGGGTGGTTTTTTATAAACTGACCAAGACCAAAAATGATTTGTAGAGCTAAAGAGCCTAAACGTGACGTTAGATTTGGCTGAACAAAATCAGGATTATAGGGTGGCACATAAGGGGGTGCTGAAGGAACAGGGGGTGTATAAGGCATAACTTACTTCCTATTTTATGTTTTGAACTTTAACAAAGCTGTCTATATTGAAATTGATCAAAATATGATCCATCATAGGCTTATTGCCATACCAAAAATACTCTGACCATGAAGAAGCTTTTCCTTCACAACTTCCAATAAGTATAGCATCATTTACTTCCCAATCACTAAGAGAGCGGTAATCTTTAGGATGGATAAGCCAAGTAGAAGAATTCGTCAGTTCAATTTTTCCTTTTTCTTGATCAATACTTTTAATGTAGAGAGTGTTTTTGTTGTTTTTCTTGGGAGTAAAATATTGATTCACATAAACAGTCTGTTTAGTGAGAAGATTAGTGATTTTATATTTTCCATAAGAAGAGTAAAGCCAGCTGTCATTTGGAGAAATCATTAAAGGGTCGCTCTCTTTCCATTGAAGTAGACAGTGACAAGGAATAGTCAGCTTCCAAACAGATTCATCTTCAATGCAGATCATATCCGCAACTGCTGAAACAGTGGTTGTAAAATGGTAATTATCGGGATAAAAAATCGGAGGTAGTTGTTTCCCTGGTGCTATAGGTTGTATGTTATAAGCGCTTAAGTTAAAAAGAGAAAAGAACGCAAAAAGAGCTAAACCCAACAACGTTTTTTTCATAAAAATTTCTCCTGGAAAAATTTATCTAAAGGTATGAAAGGTTAATGAGGCCATACGCTTTTTTGCAAGCTTTTCTTTACAAAACATCATCTTCTGCTTATATACCAAATTAGACAGGGAGGAAGATCGTGAAAACACGGTTAGGTGTATTTTTGTCTTTATTTTTTTTAATATTTAATAGTTATGCAGCTCCCAAAGCCGACCTTATAGCCATAGGAGTGGGCGCTCATGATGTGCAAAGAGATGAGTATAGAACAGCTGAATTTCGCTTAGAGTTGAAACCTCATTGGGAGTGGGCAACCTTTCGGCCTCTTTTAGGAGGAATGGTAACAGCTAAAAAGACCTTTTATATTTATGGAGGCTTTTGGTTTGATTGGGTGATAAAAAATAGGCTCCAGGTATCCCCATCTCTTTGTGCCGGTTATTTTAATAATGGTGATAGCAAAGATATGGGATATCCACTTCAGTTTAGATCAGCTATAGAAATAGGGTGGGTCTTAAAAAATGAAATGAGACTGGGTGTGCAATTTTATCACATATCGAATGCTAGTTTAGGCCATAAAAATCCAGGAGAAGAATCTTTAATGTTTTCTCTTTCTATTCCCATTAAAAGGTATAAGTAAAAGAGAGCACTCCTGACATAAACGCCGAAGCATTTTCTCCATCAACCGTTGCCCAAAAGCCAGCTACAAAACCACCATTTTCGGAGATGTTATATTCTAAGGCGGGAGCAAGTGAAACTTGCCATTTTCTACCAAGAGTATTGCTTGCAATGGTGCCATCCGCATTTGTTCCTGGATTGCCTGAGAATTTAGTTTTTCCACCTTTTACAAAAACAACATCACAAGCTAAAACCCATCTTTGTGTGAAACTATATTCAAAAGAAAACGTACTACTAAAAAGGTTTCCTAGTTTTACTTTTCCTTTTGTTCCATATCCTCCACCATAAGCATTAAAGCCATGAACGGTAACATCTGTAAAGTGATGATAGGCTAAATTAATTCTCCAAGCTATAGGATGTCTAATCCACCAATATTGTACTTTTGAAATATTGAAGAAAAATCTAGTGGTATAACTGCCACCTCCCATAGCGTCGATACCGTGTTTCTTAGGAGAAAGTTTTTCATATTTTCCAGTGGGAAAGAGTTGACTCATCCCAACCTTGATGCTTGGTATAAACGTTTTTTTCTTCTGTCTTACAATTTGAAATCCCACATTCCAACCTAAATCCATAAATCCAAAGGCTTGCTCGTGTTCTTTCATATTGTATGAAGTTCCGATATTTACAATGGTATCCATCCAATCGGTCACACCTGTTTGTAAAGAACAAGTGTTAATAAGAGAAAAAGTATCTTCTACTGAATGAAATCCCCAATGTTGGTCATACATGCCATAAGTATCTTGTAAGTATAAATATGGCTGGACATTCCATTCTCCTGGAAATAAACAGTTAGCAGATGCGGCAACAATAGGACCTGTATACCAAGGGGCGTATCCTTCATCACTTTTGACTTCTTGTCTGATATCGCTTTCAGCATAGAGCGAAGCACATAAGGATAAAACAAGGACTAATATCGAGATAATTTTCCGATACATCTTTAATACTCCATGTATTTTTTTATCCTAACTTTTTCATAATTTTTCATCTAGCGAATAAATGTAATTATTATAATATCAATTACTTACGTAATTAACTGTAACTAACTAACTTGCGGAGCGTCTGCAAAATATCGCACAAGCCATTGGTGTACAGTTGGTTACATGTCTAAAACCACCTGTTTTCTAGTTGAATTAAAATTATATTTAATAGTATAATAATAGTAGGGGAATTCTAACAGTAAAAGGAATAGCCTGTGTTTATTGATATAGCTTTTGAACCATTTTTTCTTTTTCCGAATCCTCATGAGCAAACAATATTAGGATGTTTGGTCAGTCTGCCTAAACAGCTGAGATCTGAAACCAAATACGTTCTTCTCCCTGATGGGGATAAATTAGCTTATGAGGTAACCACTCCTCGTGGCTGGAAACCTGAAGATCCTACAGTTTTAATGATACATGGACTAGGAGGACACCATAAGTCTGCTCCTGTTGTTCGTCTGGCTAATAAACTAAAAAGAAGAAAAATACGTTGTATTCGTTTAAACCTTCGTGGTTGCGGTAGCGGAAAAGGTCTCGCTAGAAAACTTTATCATGCTGGTCAAAGTGATGACCTTCTTCATGCTTTGAAAGTAATCAAACAAGAAACTCCTAATTCTCCTATTACAGTAATCGGTTATTCTCTCGGCGGAAATATAGTTTTAAAACTGGCGGGAGAGTTGAAAGAAGAAGCTTTAAAATATATGGAGGAAGTCATTGCTGTCAGCCCTCCGATTGATCTTCAATCTACAACGGAGCTTTTGAAAAATCCTTTAAATAACGCTTATCAAAAATATTTCATGAGACTGATCAAAGAAGATATGGAAGAAAGGAAAAGGTTTTTCCCCGATGAAAAATATATAAACATTTATAGCGGGATGTCATTTTTAGAATACGATGAACTTTATACAGCTCCCGCATTTGGTTTTTCTTCTGCTTATGAATATTATGAAAAATGTAGCAGCAAGAATTACATTTCTAATATTACAGTTCCTTGTAATATTATACTTTCTCGTGACGATCCACTTATTTCTACGAAATCTTTTGATGAAATATCCCTTCCTTCTAACGTTTGGGTTTATACAACAAACTTTGGAGGCCATGTAGGTTACGTAGCAGCTCCTGGTTCTAGCCGTGGATATTTTTGGCTAGATACACTTCTTTTAGAGTGGATATCTGAAAAAAAATAATCTTAATTTTCTGTAATTTCTCAATCTGTTAATATATTTAGCAGAATTTTTTTACCCATAGGGATTTTATATGAAAATTTCCTCCCCCTCATTCGAACATGAAAAGATGATTCCAAAAAAATTTACCTGCCAAGGAGAGGATATTAATCCTCGCCTAGATATCGCAGATATTCCTAAAGATGCAAAATCTTTAGTTCTTATTATCGATGATCCCGATGCACCTAGAAAAACTTTTGTGCATTGGGTTGTTTTTAATATCACTCCTCAAAAAACGATTAAAGAAAGATCTATTCCTGGTATGCAGGGGATGAATGATTTTCAAAAACAAAGCTATGGCGGTCCTTGTCCTCCTTTAGGTGTTCATCGCTATTTTTTTAAAGTCTATGCTTTAGATATGCTTCTTCCTTTAAAAGAAGGTGCAACAAAAGAGCAAGTAGAAGAAGCGATGAAAGGACATATCTTAGAAGAAACAAATTTAATTGGGCTGTATCAAAAAGAATAAAAAAAGCGCTTTTCATCTTTTGAAAAGCGCATAAAAATGTTGTAGCGAGGTAATTTTCTTTATTCTTCTTTAACGTGCATCCTATGGCCGCGATAAACTTGTTCTACCGCTTGATCTGGTGAAATATGCTTTGGCGAAGAGCCACAAGTGCCAGATCTTTTGCATTCATTGATGTCTATCAGTTTCATAGCAGATGCTCTTTGCTTTTCATTAAATTTCTCACAAAATATTGATTGATGTTCTGGAGAAAGTTTAGAAGCAAATTCTTTTTCTTCATTTGTTAAATGTGGATATTTTTTTTCTACAGCAGCTTTATGTTGAGATCTGTCAGCTCCTGTGCATTTATCACAACTTACCATGAAGCAAAGGCTTAATAGAAGTAAGAAAGGAAATACTTGTTTCATTGTATCTATCCTTGTTATGTTATTTGTTGACCCCATATATTGTACTCTATCAAGCAAAATGTTTTTTTTCATATAAAAATTTTTTTTATGTAATTATAAATATAAAAAAAAGGAGAGAAAGATCGTGGTTTACGTAGAAGAACAAATCGAAACAAGAGCAGCTCCAAAAAAAATTTGGCAAGCATGGAATGAAGCTTATAGAAAAGGTGGCCCTGAGAAGAAAAAACAAGGCTTTAAAGAGGGAACAAAAGGAAAAGTTGCATCTAAAGGAAAGTCTGTTCCTTTTCAAATCATTGATGTGAAAAAAAACGAAACCTTTACAACACTTTGGAAAAGTTTTTTAGTTAAGTTTTATTTTATTTATAGCGTAAAACAACTGCCCAAAGGATCTATAATAAAATGTAAAGTGAAAGTGGGAGGCCCTCTTGGCTTTTTAGTGGCTCCTTTTTTAAAGAAGAAAATCAGAAATAATGTGAAAACGTTTTTGCAAGATTTTGTTTATCAGGTGGAACAAAGGCCTCTTTTTAGATATCGTTAATATGAATTCTTTTCTTCAGAGACGATAAGGCCATCTTCAATGTGAACAATGCGATCTGCAAATTCAAAAATGCGAATGTCATGCGTGACAACGATGACAGAACGATGATCTTTGACTACATTTTCTCTTAAGATTTCTAAAACTTTTTTCCCCGTTTCATGGTCTAAAGATGATGTGGGCTCATCACAAACAATCAAAGAGGGATTGTGAATAAAACTTCTAGCAATAGCAATTCTTTGTTGTTGTCCTCCTGAAAGCTGATTAGGGTAAGATCCACATCGATCTTCAAGACCTAATAATTTTATTGTATCTTTAGCTTTTGCAAAGGCCTGTTCTCTATCAGTTCCGTTTAAAATTAGGGGAATAGCTATATTCTCCACACAATTAAGCATCGGAATAAGATTAAAACTTTGAAAGACAAAGCCTATATTTTTTCCTCTAAAAGTTGTTTTTTGTATTTCAGGAAGACTATTGAGATTTTCATTAAAAACTAAACATTCACCTTCATCTTGATTTAAAAGTCCCGCTATAACGCAAAGAAGTGTTGTTTTACCTGATCCAGAAGGACCTACGAGCATTAATAGTTCACCCTTTTTTATTTCAAGATTAATGCCACGAAGAGCTTGTATAGCTATTTCGCCTTTTCCATAACTTTTTTTTACATTTTTACAAACAACAGCTAAATCTTTATCCATAAATTACATCTGAAATACTATTGCGGGTTCTAATTTTAAAAGTTTTCTTATGCTGATCAAAGCAGCAGTAGAGCAAATAAAAAACATGGTAGCCAAACTTGATAAAAACAATTGCCAAGGTAAAAGAAAAGAAAGTTCTGTTTGCCTTCCTAAAAATCCAATCAAACTAGCACAACCAATGCCAATGGAAAAACCAATTAGCCCTACCCATGTGGCTTGAAGAAGCACCATTTTTATAAGAATTTTATTGTGTGCACCCATAGCTTTGAAAGTTCCGAAATATTTGAGGTTATCTAAAGTAAAATTATAAAAGGTTTGGCCTGCTATTGTCGTTCCAATAATAAACCCAAGTAAAACAGTAATTCCGAAATTGATGAGCATACCAGTTTTGGTTAGAAAATAATTAATCGTTGCATTTTTGAAATCTTTACTTGTATAGGCTGCAAGACCTGTTATTGCATGAATTTTTTTGCATAAAATTTTGGGATCTACTCCCTTTTTTGAGCGAACCAATATATAGGTTAGCATTTTTCTTTCGGGTGGAGCAAAACGAATGGCTCTTCTATAAGTTGTATAAATCATAGGTTGGGATTGTAAAGTTCGTGAAGCTTTGCAAATGCCTACAACAACGGCATAATGATCGTTTATTTCCATAATATCACCTATTTTCATAGGAGTAATGTTATCATTTGTATTTGTGCTTCCTTCTGCAAGCTTCGTCTCCGCTCCTACTTTATCGATGATAATACTATCACTTTTTCTCAGATCGGTTAAATCGCCTTTTAACATAATAGGAGGTCCTCCTATCAATGTAGCATTATCGATACCTATTACATTACAAATTTGGTAATTTCCATTTGGAAGGCGAGCTTTAATCAGTCCTTTATACATTGGGACAGCCCATTTCACTCCTTCTATACCTTTTACTCGATATAGTTGGGTTGACTTCATAGGTTTTACATCATCCACATATTGTACTTTTGGATCCATCACCCAAATATTGGGTTGAGAAGTATCAGTGATAAAATTATATGTTCTTCCAATTAAGCCTAAAAAAGTTCCTGACTGCTGAGAAATAATTAAAGAAGCAAAACTGAGACCAATAATAATACCAATATATTTTGCTTTGTCTCCGATAAGTATTTTTATTGCGAGTCGGAGCATATCCAGCCTCCGCCAAGAGCTTTATAAAGAGCAATTAAATCAATCATTTTTTCTTTTTTTGCATCTAATAGCTTTTTCTCAGTATTTAAATGATTGATTGCTTTTTCTAGAGCCGACATTTGATCTTTTATGCCACTTTGAAAAAGATCGATTTCTAAATCTTTTTGTTTTTGCGTAGCTAAAAATTCTTGTTTCACATGTTTTAATTTATCAAGGTCTTTAAAATAATAAGCAAAGGCACTTTCTACTTCTTGGAAAGCAAATAAAACGGTTTTTTCATAATTGAGAAGAGTTTGTTTTTGTTTCGAGGTTTTAGCTTTTACATTTGAACGTATCCTTCCAAAGTCTAAAAGAGGCCAATAAACAGAAGGAGCTATCCACCAAATATTTGAAGAAGAATCAAACATTTGTTCTTTAAAGGCTGATCTCCATCCATAATGTCCTGTTAAAGAAAATCTTGGGAAATAATCCGCAAAAGCTTCACCCACTCTATTTGTCGCAGAGGCTAAATCTTGTAGTGCTTTTCTGATGTCAGGCCTGCGAAGAAGAAGATCGGAAGGAAGAGCTTCAGGAAGCACATCTTCTGTATTAGGAAGGGGAGATAAAGTCGCAAAATCTTTTTCTAAAGAACCCATAGGAAGGTTAAGCAAAAAAGTAATACGATAAATAGTCTTTTTTAATGAGCTTTTATAAGGTTCTAATTGGGCTTGGTAATCTTTAAGAATTTGTTTTGCATTTTCCAGTAGTATCTCATCAATAAGGCCAGATTCAAATTTGTCTTCCATGAAAAAAACAATCTGATTTTGTTTTTCTATAAGGGAATTTTGAAAACTTATCATTTGTTGTATATATCTTGCTTCTACATAATCTCTTGCTACTTCACAGATAAGAGAAATCATGACATCACACATTTCTTCAATCATAGCTTTGACTTCATGATAAGCTGCAATTTTACCTCTTCTAAGCTTGCCGAAGATGTCGATTTCCCAAGAAGCATCGAAACCTAGTTGATAAAGATTTTGTTCTGGAGGACCAATAAATCTTGATTCGTATAAAGATTGTGAGACTTTACGTCTTTCATAACTTCCATTTATGTCAATTTCTGGGAAAAGTTGAGCTTTTTCAAAATTATACATAGCTCGAGCTTCTCTAATTTTTTCTTTTGCTATTTCTACATCAAAGTTATTTTGTATTGCTCTTTCTATGAATGCATTGAGTGTTGTATCATAAAAATTCTGCCACCAATCTTTAATATTTTTAATTTTGCCCGCTTCTTTTGATTCAATAAATTTATCAGGAAGCTGTAACTGAGGTTCCTTAAAGTTAGGACCGGATAAACATCCAGATAAGGTTAAAAGAATAAAAAAACTTATTTTTTTCATTTTTTCTCATTTATTTGGTATGGTTTGGCCTCAATAAATACATCCATGATCTGTCCTGCAAAAATAGGAAGATCTGCTTTATTGAATGCATAAATAACTTGAAGAACCCTTGTATCTACTCTTTCTGTAGAGTCACCTGTAAAAGATTGCTTAGGAACAACATAAGGTTCAGTACGTACGTATTTTAGAGGAGTTTTTAGTCTGCTATTTCCCCTTACAAAAGCAACAGCTTTAGCCTCTTTTTCAAAGCGCCATGCATCATCTTCATCAATATCTACACGAAGATGATAGGTATCTAAATTTCCAAAAAGGACGAGTGGAAATTCTTTTCCTACTGGTTCTGATCCTTGTCCTACTCGTACGTTTACCTTCATTACTTCTCCTGAGATCGGAGCCGTTATAGTAGCTCTTTGAATTTGAGTTTTAGCATGATTTACTTTTGCTAAAGCTTCTTGTATTTGTTTTCTGGCAACATTCAGCTCTTCTTCCCAAGCGCCAGCTTTCAGTAAGTCTAATTCTTTTTTTGTCTTTTCATATTGATACTTAGCGATTTGTTTTGCGAAATACCTTTGGTTTAATTCATCCAAACTTAATGCATTTTTATCCTTAACGCTTTCATAAAGTTCAAAGCGAAGATTTTCATCTTTGTAAACATTTTCTGTTCTTTTTGTTTCTGCTATAAGAGGGGGAACTTCTTCGATTCTAGGTTTTTGAAGCAAAAGTTGATAATTTGCTTCAGCTATTTGAAGAGCAGCTAGAGTTTCATCTAGGTTTTTTTCTAGAGTTTGAGTGTTTAATTTAAAAAGAGGGTCTCCTTTGTTAACTTTATTTCCTGCTACGACATAAACATCAGATACTGTTTCATAAAAAGGAGCAGCGATATCGATGTTTTCGGATTTTGCTTCTATCAGACCTACACCAGCTACGAAATGTTGATAAGGAGAGGTAGGAGGAGGGAAAATAATTTCGGGAGTTTTTGGCTTTAGAGAAGTAAAGATAACCATAAAAATAGCAAAAGAAATACCGATAATGCTGAAAATTAATATTAAATATTTTTTGTGTTTTATCATAGTAATTACATTTATAGCTCTTTAATTTTACTAATAATAATAAAAGGGTATTTATGTAAATTATAAAATAAATGTTCTTGTCTTACTAAATCACTAGGAATTCGTTTTAACATTCTATTTTCTTGCTTGTAGATACATAGGAGGGGAAAAATTGAAGCTAAAAAAAATGTAAAAAATTTATTGAACAATATTTGACCGGCTCGTTATGTTCCTTAAACAAAAAACTGTAGTAGTCATTTAAGGAGGTTTTTTATGTCAGGTTGGTTTGATAGTGGCCCATTATCTTATATTAATCCATGGGCGTATGGAAAGGGTGTTGATCCTGGTGTTCCACATAGCGCTAAAGCTAATGCGGATGCCACTGGAAGAGAGTGGAATATAAAAGGAAAAGCAAAGTTTGTTTTTCCGGTAACAACGCATCTATGGCAAAATTATTCGCCTGGTAAGAGTAATGTTAGAACAGCTTTTAAAGTAGCTGGATTTGTTATTGCTAGCATTTTCACAGGTCTTTTTGATCTTATTGTAGGCGTGCCTTATAGATCGATGAGCGCTGCTGGCACAAAAGTTCAAGATGGAGGATTAGCTCTTTATAATAGATTGCCCAATTGTCCTTTCAAAAGGAAAACAGATTAATCTATTCGTATGTTCATTAAAAAATAGCCGCAAGAAGTTTTTCTTTTTGCGGTTTTTTATGTGGAGATTTCTTTTATTTTTTCTCTTTCGTTATCCAAAGAGAGTATCGATCTTCCCCAGCCAAGCACTGCTACAATTACAAGGGGTATAAGAAGATGAGTAACAGATAAAATAGAACCTGTTCCTAGAACATCGATTAAAAAGATCTGTAACCAAGCAGCTCCGGATTTGCCCAGACGCGATCCTACCACGTCGATGGCTGCTTTACCTTTAACTTTCGCTTCTTGATCAAGAGGAATAAAAGCCATTTCTTTGGAGGTATCGAAAAAGCAGTATTTCACAGCTTTGCTAAGGATATTTTGAAAGGCTCCAAAAAATGCAATAAATGCAAGAGGGGATATACCAATAAAAGCCGTCATAGCGGTGAGTTTGGTTTTATTCATGACAAAAAGAAGGAAAAATAAACCGCTTATGCCCACAGCAATAGGGGGGATCATAGCGGATACTTTCCAGCCAAATTTTCTAAAGACATTACTCCCTATAAATAAAGCTAGAAAAGTAGCTGTAAGTCCAACGCAAGTAGAGAGAGTTCCCATAAAAGACTGAAACTCTGCTGCTGTGGGAAGATATAGTTTTAGATGAGCTTTCCAAGTGACCTCGATCAGGTTAATAGTGAGTCCATATCCTATCACCATAATCGCTAAGTAGCGCAGATATTTTGATTTGCCGAGGTATTTCACGCCCTGCCAAAGAGAAAGCTTTGTTTTAACTTTGTGTTTTTTAGCCGACAAAGAAGGATCGAAATACCTTACATCTTTTAAAACATATCGGCAGATCCAAAAATGTAGTCCCATAATGATAAGACCAAATAGCAATACAAAAAGCAGTAGGATTTGTTGGGTAAAGATAATATTTATATGAGCATATTTTTTTGTGAAATAACAGACGATAGGACCTGTTGCTATAGCTGCTAAATTACCACCCGCACTGAAAAGGGTATAAAATCTTTTCGCTTCATTAATATGCGTGATTTCATTGGAAAAGCCCCAAAATAGCATAAAGATAACTAAACTTCCCCAAAGCTCGGCAGAAACGAAAAATAGAGCATGCATCCAATGGCGGATGATGGCTACCCAATGTTGGAATTTTGGACCTATCATGGTAACTAATCGATCTGAAAATTGATGAGGAGAAAGACTCTCAGAGTTGGGAAAAAGAACAAAAGCATAGATCATAAAGAAGACCATAAAGACAACAATAATGCCATAAAATAGATGCGATCGACGAAAGAGATTACTTAGCTTGGAGTAGAACATAGCACAGAAAAGAGCAATAGGAAGAACTATCCATCCCTTGAGTATGGGGATAACCTCTGCTCCTGAGTGCTTGGAGGTTACCACAACCGTATCTTTGAGAGCTGTTAGGATGCCGTAATTAAGTGAGATGAAGAATTTCATGAAGAAAAGAGGCAGTAGCTTTTTTAGCTCGAACGAGTAGATCGGCCAAAGCCTTTGTCGCCATTTACTAAATGGTACCCTCTTTTCCATATTTTTTTCGGTTTTTCTTTATTTTACAAAAATTAGAAACATTTGGAAACAGAAAAAAGGGATTAAATAAATTTTATATATTTTTTTGTAAAAAAATAATTATTTAAGAATGTTTTTTTCACCTTCTAATTTACCCACAATAACAGTGGAAGAAGAGCCGCATAAAATATTTGTTGCTGTTCTAAACATATCGACGATTCTATCTAAAACAAATAAAAAGCCCATGGCTTCTAAAGAAAGATTCATAGCTTTTAAAATAATAATGATAGCGAATAGTCCACCGGAAGGAACAGATGGCATGCCAAAAGTAGCGATAAAGGTGATGAGAAATAATATCACTTGATTTGCAGTAGTCAGATCAATCCCATAAACATGAGTTAAAAAGAAAACAGCTAAAAAAGCGTACATACCAGATGCGGCCATATTGAGGGATGTGCTAAGTGGTATGATGAAAGAGGTGATTTCATTAGAGACGCCTGCTTTTTTTTCTAAACAATCAATCGTTACAGGCAAAGTAGCAGAAGAGGAAGAAGTAGAAAAACCGGTGATAAGGGCTGGAAATATAGCTTTTAAAAAGCGGGAAATAGGCACTTTTGCTACCCATTTCAAAAGGATGAGCACGAAAATAGCAAGCACGAAAAAGGCTATAACTGCAGAAGATAACAGACCTAAAGAGGGTTTAATAGAAGCCCAGCCAGAGCTTGCAAATTGTTTAGCGATAAGACAGAAAATACCTAGAGGTAAAAATTTCATAATAAAGTGCGTCATCTGTATCATCGTTTGGAAAATACCAGAGAAAAATTGTTTTAAAGTTGTCGATGCAAGCATAGGGATTTTTGAGATGGAAAAACCAAAAAGAAGTGAGAAAAAGATCAGTCCGATAATTTGATTTTTAGCCAAAGCTTCAAAAATATTTGTAGGGATGAATTGTAGAAGAAGTTGGTCTACTTGGGTTGCGGAAGAGGTAAAGGCTTGTTTAGCTCCTTCAAAGCCAACTTGACTTAAAGAGGCGACTTGAGTTTTCCAAAAAGGTGAAAAGATGTGAGCGATGACGATGGCTATAACAATACCAATAAAATTTATCGTAAGAAATGTCAGTATTGTTTTAGATCCCACCCTTTTAAATGAATGTTCTTTACCCAGCCTTGAAATACCATCGATAATTGCTGACATCACAAGAGGAGCGACAATGAGGCTTAAAGCATTCAAAAAAAGCTTTCCAATAAGATCAAAAATCGCAAAAGGGCGTATATAAAAAAATGTTTTTTCTTCTCCTACGAGTGGACCAATGACGATACCTAAAACAATGGCTATGAGCACCCACCAAAGGGTATTATTCTTACTTTTCATGACATCTCAGTATTTGTGTTTTTGAATAGATTGTAATAGAAGGAGTTTTTTCTCACACTCAGAAAAATAATTCTTTAAAAGGTAAGTCCTATCTCTACACGGATACCTTTATCGTAGGTCTTATTTTCAGGATTCAAAATTTCATTATTAAAGATGCGGCTTTTGCTTTTATCATCGAGTTTGTACTGGGAAATAAAAGGAACAAATGAAAGATCGAAGGGGCGCAAAGTAGGTATGAAAAAACGAAGAGGAAACTCAAAGAGGTACTGAAATTTCTTTTTCAGATTAAAGTGGTAATCTTTGCTTCCTTTATAAAGTTCTGCTTCCAATGGCATACCATCTAGATAGAGTGTAGCTTTTCCTTTGACCATCTGCATAACTTTTAAATAAGCTGAAAGAGAAACGCCATTACCTAAAAAGAGATTTAGTCTCATCCCATAAGCAAAATATTGCCAGTCATATTTTATTTTATCGAACTGCAGTGGTATCTTTTTTCTTGTCCAAGTATGAGAACCTCCTCCTATAAAAGGAGTGATATTGGCGTAACGTGCGAGGGGAACAGTATAACCTATTCTTCCTTCATAGTTTTTAAAAGTGCTATCGGAAAAATATTTTTCGTTTTGTGTTTTTTCTTTTGGTTTTTGTTTGTTTTGCCTTATATCTCCTCCGAGATAAAAAGCATTATTTTGTTCATAGTCATAGCCGAACTCGTAGCTTTTGAAAAACGTTCCTCTTTTACCTTTGATAGTTTCGAAAAAATTCTCATGGAAATCTTGGTAGGTATAATCTGTTCCAATGTACAAACGGTTCCTTGCAAAAAGCAAAGAGAAAAAACATAAAAAGCAAATAATCAAAAAGTGCAATTTCATAACGGCAAGTATAAAGATTTAGAGAGTTTTTTCGAAGAAGATAAACTAAGCTAGGAAAAGAATCTTCTTGCGTGAACTGCAATTATAAAAAGCTGCAGCATTTGAAGAGCTATATTTATTTTCATTTTAAGTAGAAGCATAGTTATCGAGAAATACATTACCAAAATAAAAGCAGGTTTAACAGCTCTTGATATGGATCTTGCTTGTCTTCTGATAGCAGATGTATAAGTTGTAGGCGCAGCTTTAAGGTCTTCTGGGATTTGACTCTCTTCTAAAAGATCTTCTGCTGTTATTGGTTCGTAGCGGCAGATAGGACATGTTCTGTTTTTTAATTCAGTTGGCTTATTAACGCTGTCAAAGATCCAGCTTCTAATACATGTAGAGCAAAAAATATGATGGGCGTTTCCAGTGTTTTTTACAGTAATATTTCTTCTATAAAAGAAACTTGTAAAACGTTCCCATAGGGTAGGAGTAGAAGGGGTTTCTTTCGAACAAGGAAGCAAAATAAGCTGAATATTCATGCTTTCTTTGAGCATTTTTTCATTTTCTTCAGCTTTTGCTAGATTACGTTCTGCTTGTTGAAGATCTTTTTGAATGCTTTCTCTTTCACTTTCAGAAAGTGTTTTCTTTGAATTTTTTAATTTGCGACGAAGAACTTCTATTTCATTAAAAAGATTGCTTTTGAAAGCTTCTAATTGATCCAGAGTCATGGGAGCAAAAATGATATTATAAGATTGCATGCAGATACTGCACTGAGGAAATTCTCTGGTAGCATCTTCTATTGCCTTTTGAACGATAGCGTTGATCACTTTGTAGCAAGGAGCGGAGATTTTATCACCATTATAAAACAGTGATATCCTTTGGGAAAGTGAAGGATTAGAATGAACTAATTCTAAAGGCATGTTTTAAATATTTTGTTTTTTTAGAAATATGGATTATACCGCTGTAGAAGTGTTTTGTAAAAGAAAAACAAAGAATAAAAAAAATCATTATTATTTTAAAATAAACATTCTAAAAATTAGTTTGCATTTTTATTCAAATATTTATTTGCAAGAAACCCAGCGCCTGTTCCCAGAGCCATTGACATGGATAGAATAATAGGAATGGCTACGATAGTGCCTACTAAAAGTGGCCAAAGAGGAGGAAGGGCTATTTCAGCTGCTAAAGAGACCATCATTGCAGCATATAGACAAAGACCCAAAGCAGCAGTAAAGGCAGAGACCATAGCTGCGATTTTTTCTTGTGTAGAAGTATTTTTAATTTTTCCAATATTACTGGTAATATAGCCTATTATGCTTCCGGAAAGGATCGATGAGAAAATCCCGGAAAAAACAAAGATTTTTTGAGCGGCAAGAAGAGATACAATACTAGTTCCAAAAACATAACCTAAAAGACCTCCTGTAAAAGTAAAAAAAGCAGCTCTTTTAGCTGCCTGAAATATATTATGTGTGGGTACATCAACGCTATAACGAGAAACCCTTCCTGTTAGATCTGGGGATACTGTAACAGGTGGTGGTGTAGGTAAGGGTGCTTCTTTGTATATAATTGAAGGAGTTTCTTCACCTACAACGTGCGTAGCACCTACAGTATTGTGTCTTTGTAAATGACTTAATTCAAGTCCAGCTGAGGCATCCATAGAAATTATTTAGTTTTTGTTAACTTGCCTTGCATTATAAATTAAGTCAATATAAACGGTCAAATGTTAAATAAAGTTAATTACAGTTCTATAAGTAATAAAATTATAGATAGCATGAATTCGTTATAATAAATAATTGTCTTAGAATGAATAAAATCTTTGGTAGATAAGATTAATATTTTTATTTTTCAATTTTTGACAAATATTTAATTGTCTCAATGACGCTATCTGGATTGAGAGAGATACTATCAATTTTCAGATCTACTAAAAATTGAGCAAAATCGGGATAGTCACTAGGAGCTTGTCCACATATTCCAATCTTTACTTTTTTCTCATGAGCTACTGTAATCACTTGTTTGATCATCTCTTTTACAGCTTCATCTCTAGCATCAAAAAGAGGAGCAAGCTCAGAAGAGTCTCTATCCACTCCCAGAACTAATTGTGTAAGATCATTCGATCCAATAGAAAAACCATCGAATCTGTCAGCAAACTTATCAGCTAAGATGACATTAGAGGGGATTTCACACATAACATATACTTCTAAATCATCTTTGTGCCTTTCTAGTTTGTTTTGCTTCAAAACAGCTAAAACTTTATCTGCTTCTTCCACAGTTCGGCAAAAAGGAATCATAATGATGATATTTTTCATACCAATCACATTTCGAGCTCTTTTAATAGCTTGACACTCTAAAGAAAAACCTTCTCTGTAATGAGGGCTATAATAACGAGAAGCACCACGAAAACCGAGCATGGGATTATCTTCTTTTGGCTCAAAAAATGTTCCCCCTATTAGATCAGCGTACTCGTTAGTTTTGAAATCACTCATACGAACGATAACAGGATTTGGATATTGTGCTGCTGCGATTTTAGCTATACTTTGTGATAAGATATCGATGAAATAATCTTTTTTGGTGGGATAGTTTTCAGTAAGTGTTTCGATTATTTTTATCTCTTTTCTACATTTTACTTTGTCAGGATCAACTAAGGCCATAGGATGGATTTTTATCATGTTGTTGATAATAAATTCCATTCTCGCAAGACCAATTCCTTTTACTGGAAGTTGCCACCAATGAAAAGCAGATGATGGAGAAGCAATATTTATAAAAATAGGCGTTTTAATTTGTGGTAGCTGATCTAAATTGATTTCTGTTTGTTTGAACTCTAAAAGACCACTGTAAACATGACCTTCTTCTCCTTCTGCACAAGAAAGAGTAATTTTTTGGTTATCTTTTAAAACAGAAGTTCCATTGTTTGTTCCAACAATAGCCGGAACAGCTAGCTCTCTTGATACTATTGCAGCATGAGATGTTCTTCCCCCGTGATCAGTAATAATACCTGCTGCTTTTTTCATAATAGGTACCCAATCAGGAGCTGTCATGGTTGTGACTAAAATAGATCCTGGCTTGAATCTTTTTATCTCTTTTACGCTTTTGATTACTTGCACTGTTCCCGAAGCGACAGCCTCACCAATAGCTATACCTGAAAGAATCTTTTTGCCTTTTTCTTGAAGCGTATAACTAACGAAAGCACCTTTTTTCTTTTTAGACTCTACAGTTTCTGGCCTTGCTTGTACGATAAAAAGATCTTTTGTTCTTCCATCTTTTGCCCATTCAATATCCATAGGTTTTTGATAATGCTCTTCAATAAGCTTTGCCCATTTGGCAAGCTTTAAAATTTCCGCATCGCTGAGGACAAAAGATTTTTTTTCTTTAAGAGTCGTTTTTATATTTTTAGTAGGATTTTTTTTATCGTTGTAAACCATCTTTAAAGATTTAGAGCCTAAGCTTTTTTCAATGATGGGACTGACATTTTCTTTGTCGAGAAGAGTTTTAAATACTTGGTATTCATCAGGAACAACGTTACCTTGAACAACATTTTCTCCAAGCCCCCATGAAGCTGTAATTGTGATCACATGAGGGAAACCACTTTCTGTATCTATGGTAAAAATTACGCCAGCGCCAGCTTTATCTGAGCGCACCATTTTTTGAACACCGATACAAAGAGCCACCTTCATATGATCGAAACCTTTTTCTTCTCTATAAGTAATCGCTCTATCAGTAAAAAGAGAAGCAAAACACATTATGCAGGCTTCAATAAGATTCTTATCTCCTTTAATATTAAGGTATGTATCTTGCTGTCCTGCAAAACTAGCACCTGGAAGATCTTCAGCTGTAGCGCTACTTCTGACAGCTACATCAACATTTGGAAGTTTATATTTTTCTGTAAGTTTTTTATATCCTGCTAAAATATCTTCTTTTAGCTCATCCGGCATGGTAGCTGTCATAATCATATGACGAATAGAAAGGCCGGCATTTTGAAGAGATACCTTTTTTTCTTTTAGTTTAGTAAGCATATCTAAAATAGGCTCTTTTAGATTGTTATGTTCTAAAAAAGCATAATAAGCATCAGCTGTCGTTGCAAAACCATCGGGTACATTAATTTTATCTTTTTTCAGAGATTGTATCATTTCTCCAAGAGAGGCGTTCTTACCTCCAACTATAGATACATCTTCGTTCGAAAGAGTGTCAAAAAAACGGATATATTGGCTTCCCATAAAATTGCTCCAAGTAAAAACACCTATTAAAATAGATGGTTCCTCTATATATTCTTGTATCTTTTGTCTATGTAGATGTAAAGGAGAAAAGATGTCGCTAGATTTAAATACTATTGGATATAAACCACCCGAAGGACCTTATGCAGTGGAACCAGAAGAGGAGAATGATGAAGTAGAAGAAAAAAAAGAATCAATAATAACGATAGGTGGTTGTTTTGTTTTTCCAGAAGATGCATTGCAAAAAGCAAAACAGATTTTTGATCGGCTTTTTTTTAATCAGGAAAAACCAAAAGAAAAGTTAGATTAGTCAATAAGATTAATTTCTTTTGCTTCTAACCCTTTTTTACCTTGACCTTCGCGGTATTCTACAGCTTTTCCTTCTTCGATAACCGGATGCTCAGTTATGATATCAGATCTATGAAAGAAAATATCACCAGCATTGGGATCTTCGGGAATAATAAATCCGTATCCTTTTGTAGGATCGTACCATTTAATTGTTCCTTTCATGTTCACGACTTACCTCTTGTGTGGACCTTTCATTTAGATCCTAACAAATAAAAAAACACTCGGTCAAGTTAGAATTTTATTTTTCTTATAATTGTATGCTAAATCTTATAAAGTAGGATTGAAGATTAATTTTTTATTATGTAACGTGTGAAAAAGAAGGATAACTTCTAAGTATCGGAGCATCTATGGTTTTAGAAAGTTACGAAAATTTAAAGAAAAGAGCGGAAAAAGAACTCGAAAAAATTAACAGATCGAAAATGATTCAGATACAGGTAGGATCAGCAACATGTGAAAATGCTGCCGGTTCAGAAATGGTAGCTGCTGAATTTTTGAAGCACATCAAAGCTTCTGGTAGATCAGATGTGATTATTCGAAGAGTAGGCTGCACAGGAAGGTGCAGTTTAGAGCCTATAGTTAGTATTTCTGTTCCAGGAAAAAAACTTGTTACTTACAAACAAGTAGACAGAGATGGAGTTCATGATATTTTTATCACTCACATTACTGGAGGCAAAATAGTAGATAAATATCTGCTTCCTCCTTGTGAAGTAGTGATGAAAGAAAAGAAAACAGAGGCTCAAAGGCAGCTGATTTCTCAGCCTATAACACATGAATTTTTCGAAGTTTTTGGGGACGTTCCCTTTTATTGCCAACAATCCAGGATTGCTCTTAGAAACTCTGGCCTTGTCGATCCAGAAAATATTTATGAGTATATTCATTTTCAAGGCTTTTCTTCTTTAAGTAAAGTTTTAGAAAAAAATGATTCTAAAGCTGTAATAGAAGAAGTCTTAACATCAAAATTACGAGGCCGCGGCGGTGCAGGTTTCCCAACTGGTGTTAAATGGGGATTCGCTGTCAAAAATCCAGAAAAAGAAAAATATATGATCTGCAACGCTGATGAAGGAGATCCTGGCGCTTTTATGGACCGTTCGATGTTAGAGTCAGATCCTTTTTCTATTGTTGAAGGCATGATCATAGCAGGTTTTGCCATAGGTGCTAAAAGAGGATTTTTCTATATTAGAGCAGAGTATCCACTTGCTGTGCAACGCATCGAAGATGCTATTACGATTTGTAGAGAGCATAATCTTTTAGGCAAAAATATTTTAGGAACTGATTTTAGTTATGATTTGGAAGTGCGACTTGGAGCTGGAGCTTTTGTATGTGGTGAAGAGACAGCACTTATTCATTCCATTGAAGGAGAAAGAGGCCAGCCAAGAATACGTCCTCCTTTTCCTGCCAATCATGGCCTTTGGGGAAAACCGACTATTATTAATAATGTTGAAACGCTAGCTAATCTTCCTGCATTAATTGCAATTGGAGGAGCGGAGTTTTCAAAAATTGGAACGGAAAAAAGTGGGGGAACAAAGGTCTTTGCTGTATCTGGAAAAGTTGTTCATACAGGACTTGTAGAAGTGCCTATGGGAACAACGCTTCGTCAAATCGTTTATGATATTTGCGGAGGCGTTCCTAACGGTAAAAAATTAAAAGCTGTGCAAACAGGAGGTCCCGCTGGTGGTTGTATACCTGAAAATCTTATGGATACACCTGTCGATTATGAATCTCTTGGCGAAGTGGGATCGATCATGGGAAGCGGTGGTCTTATAGTTTTAGATGAAGATGATTGTATGGTTAATGTGGCTCATTTTTTCATCTCTTTTACTCAAAGTGAATCTTGTGGTAAGTGCACGCCTTGTAGAGAAGGGACAACAAGGATGAAAGAGATTTTAGAAAAAATCACAACAGGTCAAGCGGAGCTTAAAGATTTAGATCATTTAGAAAGGCTTTCTCATTTAGTGCAGAAAGCATCGCTTTGTGGTCTGGGAAGATCTGCTCCGAATCCTATTCTTTCCACGCTTCATTATTTTAGAGAAGAATTTTTATCTCATGTTGTAGATAAGAGATGTCCTTCTAAAAAATGTACTAATTTAGTGCGCTATGAAATCGATCCTGAAAAATGCGTGGGATGTACTATGTGTGCTAGAAATTGTCCTGTTCAGTGTATTTCTGGAGAGAGACAAAAAGTACATAGAATTGATCAATCTAAATGTATCAAATGCGGCAAGTGCTTAGAGGTTTGCCGATTCGGCGCGGTAAATAAAGGTTAAAAAGGGAAAAATATTATGGCTGAAAAAAAACAGGTCACTATTACGATCGATGGAAAAGATATTAAAGTTTCAGATGATCTGACTATCATGCAAGCAGCAGAATCGATTGGTATACGCATTCCTCGTCTTTGTTATCATCCTGATCTTAGTATCGAAGGATCATGTCGCGTTTGTATCGTAGCAGTAGAAGGATCAAAGTTTTTTATTAGTTCTTGTTCTACGAAAGTTACAGAAGGAATGAAAATACAAACGAACTCTCCAGAAATTAGACAAGCCAGAAGAGATATTGTGGAGCTTATTTTGGATAATCACCCAAAAGAGTGTCAAACTTGTGAAAGAGATGGCCGCTGTGAGCTGCAAAACCTAGCTTATGATTTAGGAGTAAGAGAAAGAATCTATGAAGGTTGTAGAAAAGAATTCCCATTAGAAGACTCTTCAGTATCAGTTGTTAGAGATGCTGAAAAGTGTATTTTATGTGGTAGATGTATCCGTGTTTGCAAGGAAGTACAAGGTATTTTTAATCTCAATCAGCACCACAGAGGATTTCATACTGAAGTAACGCCTGCTTATGGCGCTAAGATGGATGACTCTGTTTGTATTCAGTGTGGTCAGTGTATCAATGCTTGTCCTACAGCTGCTTTGCAAGAAAAAAGACACACAGATATCGTCTGGGCAGCTCTAAATGATCCTAAAAAACATGTTATTGTACAAACAGCTCCATCTATTAGAGCTGCTATAGGTGAAGATTTTGGATTTCCTCCAGGGACTCCTTGTACAGGGAAAATGGTGACAGCTCTTCGTAAGCTCGGCTTTGATGCTATTTTTGATACGGACTTTGCTGCTGATTTAACGATTATAGAAGAAGCACATGAGTTGAAGCTTCGACTGCAGAAAAAAGAAAGACTTCCTCTTATTACTTCTTGTTCTCCTGGATGGGTCAATTTTATGGAGAGATTCTACCCTGAGCTTATTCCTAATGCTTCTTCTTGTCGTTCTCCCATGCAGATGATGTCGGCGATGATTAAAACTTACTATGCAAAACAAATAAACAAAGATCCCAAAGATATCTTTGTTGTGGCTGTGATGCCTTGCGTTGCGAAAAAATTTGAGATGGAAAGACCTGAACATTACCTTGATGGAGTAAAACTTACCGATGCTGTTCTGACAACGAGAGAAGTGGATTGGATGATCAAAAGTTACGGCATAGATTTTGTTAACTTAGAAGATTCAGAGTTTGATAATCCCCTAGGTGAATCCACAGGAGCAGGGGTTATTTTTGGAACAACAGGTGGTGTGTTAGAGGCGGCTCTTCGAACAGCTATTGTAGAGCTTACTGGCAAGAAACCTGAAGATATAGAAATTAAAGATGTAAGAGCTGTTGAAGGTTTAAGAGAAAGAGAGCTTACAGTAGGTGACATTAAGCTCAATGTTGCCGTATCGAATGGTCTTGTGAATGCAAAAACCATATTAGATAAAGTGATAAACAAAGAAAAAGAGTTTCATGTAATAGAGGTTATGGCGTGTCCGGGTGGTTGTATTGGAGGAGGAGGTCAACCTTATCCTCCTAAAGGATATAAAATACTCGATCCAAAGCTTTTTGCTAAAAGAGCAGAAGCTTTATATAGCATAGATAAGGGTAAAAAACTGCGTATGTCGCATGAAAATCCATCTATTATTAAATTGTATAAGGAGTTTTTAAAAGAGCCAGGCAGTGATATAGCTCATAAACTTCTTCATACACATTATCAGCAACGTTTTCCCAAGGGTATACGATGAATAAAGAGCAAAAAACAGATGAATACATAGAAAAATGTAAAAAAGAACTTCCGGAGCATATCTTGAAGTTCATTGAAGAGTGCAACCAAAAGGAGCATCCTGATAGTCATCTTATTTCTGTCCTTCATAAGGTGCAGGATGAATATAATTATTTATCTAAAGAGAAAATGGAAGCGGTAGCTCAGCTGATGCAGATACCAGCAGCGAGGGTATCTGGTGTAGCTACGTTTTATCATTATTTCCGTACAAAACCTGTTGGGAAACTCATTATATCTGTTTGTCTTGGCACAGCTTGTCATGTAAAAGGAGCAGACCTTGTAGCGAAAAAGCTAGAAGAAGAGTTAGGAATTGGATTTGGTGAAACAACAACGGATGGTCTTTTTACTCTAGAGCCTGCACGGTGTTTAGGGATGTGTGCTATGGCGCCTATTATAAAGATAGGTGAGGACATACATTCTCATGTAACGCCTGATCAGATACCAGCTATTTTAGAGACGTATTTCGAAAAGTATAATCATCATGAAAAAAAGAAATGAGCCCAAAAGGCTCATTTCAATAGATTAAGGTCTTCTTGAGGGATCTGTTGTTGATGAACGAGCAGAGCTTGCTACATCAGAAAGACCTGAGGTGACTGAACTTCTAAATCTTTCAAGTGTCGTATAAACTAATAAAGATGGATTGATTTGTCTAGCTTCAGCAGATTCATTCGTATCGAGATTTACCATAAGATATGGATATTTGTGATTGGAGCTATATCTCACTTCGATTCTTTGAGGAGCGAGCCATTGTGATTGGACGTCTTTTCCGCTGAAACGATCCCAAAAAGATTCATAGGTGTAGTTCAAAAGCCAGAAAGAGCCATCATTGAGTTTTAGATATCTGTTGTCATGATCATAGACGTTTTCTTCTATATATAGACCTTGTCCCCATATTTTCACGTTATTTGTAGCGTAGGAAAATCCTACAAAAGCAAGCAGTGTTAAAATAGTTAAATAAAATGTTTTTTTCATAATTTCTCCTAGTTTGGAAAATACAAGCCAAAGAATATCGTTCAATATATTGAAAAAGTCAAGGTGGATAGATCTTTTCTCAAAATGTATAAGTTTCTATTATAAGTAAAAAAGGTGGGTATATGTCTTCGTTTTATGAGTGGCAAATGCGATTCATTTATTTTCTGCAAAGCTTTTCTAACCCCTTTCTGGACGGGTTTTTTAACTTTTTAAACTACTTTGATACTTTGGTTTTTTACTTTCTTATGCTTCCCATTGTGTGGGTAGGATATAAAAGAAAATGGGGGATAAGGCTTTATTTTTTGATTATTATTTCCACTCTTGT
>Ga0180433_10001679_pt1 | contig 36507 bp, 54 predicted proteins | sample SS_ome_8_FD_132980 | JGI IMG/M metagenome (GOLD analysis project Ga0180433, IMG submission 132980) | Hypersaline lake sediment archaeal communities from the Salton Sea, California, USA - SS_1_D_1 metaG | ecosystem: Environmental > Aquatic > Non-marine Saline and Alkaline > Hypersaline >... | reverse complement strand
GATGAAGAAGAATGTGCCACAGTAGGTTAGTCTCCTAAGTAATATTTAATAACACCTTCTTTACTTAAATTTTTTGCCAAGTCTAAAACAGCAGACTTTGTACAGTAAACACCCGCTTCACATTGATAGGCTCTTTCCTCAAGCTGCCGTATCCTTTCGCTATAGTTCTTTGTTTTATAATATTGAAATCCTGAAAAGACTATTAATATATATATTAAAAATGTTTTCATCTTATAACCTCCACTAGACCTATTTTGTTTAGACATAATTATGGTATCATAATTGCTATTTGTGTTACAATAAAAAAAACCATAAAAATAAAGGAGGTTTTTGTGGGTACTTTGTTTTGGATTTGGCTTGCATTTATTGCAGGTTTATTGATAGGATATTACACCAGGATGCGAGAATGCGACGCGCAGGATTAAGAGCGTGTATTTATAATAACTCTTTGTAAAAAGGATGTATGTCATATGATTCCAAAAAGAATACCGTCAGTAGTAATTTGCGATGAAGAGTTGGTTCCACCACCATTAAAAGAAATACACAAAACTAGAAATCCGCTTTTTTCAGAGAGGATCACAAACCCAATGCTTGAAGAAAGAATACGGGAAACTTCGGAAAATATATTTTATATAATTAAAGTTATTATTTTAACATCAAAATATCCAGATATATTTTAACAAGCTTATTTGCACCTGTAGTTTAATGGTAGAACAATAGCCTTCCAAGCTATTAGTGTCGGTTCTATTCTGATCAGACGCTAATTTATTTATTTCAATGTATAAATCCTATTGTATGCTTTTTATAACGCAGTAATTGCAAATTCTATGATCGCAATATCCAGGATTTTCTTCTAATCGTCTAGCACATGGTTGGTCGAAGTATCTATTGTAAAATCCACATCTACAGCATACCCAGAAATACTGTATAACGCGTCCATTTATAACTGCATTTGCGTTTATTTTTATTGTACCGCTTTCTGTTTCTACTGTAAGTGCGTCTTTTAAACACGCGTGTGAACTGGATTCACAAGTATTACACACACCATATAGTGTTGAAAAACTAAAAAACAACGCTAATAAAAGAAACAAATGAGAAGAAAGTAGTTTTTTCATAATAAATCCTCCAATTTTTATTATTTAAGAATGTCATTTTAACCGTGTGTGTGTTTTTTCTCAAGAAAAATGCGTAAGTACTGTGAAAAAAAACAACTTTTATATATATAAAAAAGTGTATGAACAACATTCTTTAAAAGGAGCCAAAATGTCTAGAGAAAAATATTATTTAATGAGTATTAATTCTAACTTTCGAAGGATTAAAATATATTTTAACAGCTTGTTTGGGTTGCAGAGCTTTTACAAAATGTTAGAAAGAAGAGGTCCTTTAGATAAGAAGGGAAATCTGCTCCCTGTATTTGATGAAGAAGAGTATAAAGAAAACTCTTTTGTGCTACTTAAAATAGATACAAAGGCTTGTCCTTATTATAGAAAAATGTTTCCTCCTATGAATGAGGATGCCGATCCTGTTGTATTAGAAGGGAAGAACCTTATCGATTATTTGAAAAAACTGGAAAGAGCGGCGTAGTGACAACACAAAACGTTGAGCTTCCGTATAACTTTAATCCGAGAAAATATCAGATTCCATTATTTCAAGCTATCGAACAAGGAAAAAAACGTGCTATTGCACTCTGGCATAGGAGAAGCGGGAAAGATCTTACAGCATTGAACATCACCATTTCTCAAATGTTCGATAATCCTGGAGTATATTTTTATATTTTTCCTACATATAATCAAGCTAGAAAGGTAATTTGGGATAGCGCCACTAATGACGGTAGGAGAATTTTAGACTATTTTCCAAAGGTTTTGATAGAAAGCATAAATAATAGCGAGATGAAGATAAGGATGATTAACGGGTCTTTATTTCAACTGGTTGGTAGCGATAATTATGACACTTTAATGGGAACAAACCCAAAAGGCGTTATTTTCTCAGAGTACGCGCTTCAAAATCCAAAGGCTTATGAGTATATAAGGCCGATTCTTACAGCTAACAAGGGTTGGTCACTCTTTATTTCTACTCCTCGTGGAAAGAACCATTTCTATGATTTATGGAATATGGCTTTAAAAAATAAAGAGTGGTTCACTCAAAAAATTACAATTGATGACTCTAGCTTTATAACAAAAGAAGATGTAGAAAAAGAAATAAGAGAGGGAATGTCGGAAGAAACGGCGTTTCAAGAGTTTTATTGTTCGTTTGAAAAAGGAGTGGAGGGTTCTTATTATGGTAAATTTATTGATGAGAGTATTAGAAATGGGCGTATCGGGACTGTTGATTTTGATCCCGCTGTTGTTGTTGATACTTTTTGGGATCTTGGCTTTGGTGATTCTACTAGCATTATATTTAGCCAGATGGTTGGAAAGGAAATTCACATCATCGACTACTACGAAAACTCAGGAGAGTCTTTACAACACTATGCAAAAGAATTGCAAAGTAAGTGCTATACATACGGAAACCATTTTGCCCCACACGACGTCGAAGCAGGAAGCTTGTCACTTGGACGAAGCCTCAGAAGCTATGCAAAAGAACTAGGTATTAACTTCGAAGTTATTCCGAGACAATCTGTTGAATATGGTATTGAGTGCGCTAGGTCTATTTTTCCAATGTGTTGGTTTGATAAAAAAAAATGCGAACGACTTATTAAATGCTTAGAGCACTATCATAAAAAATATAATGAAAAAATGCAGTGTTATAGCAACTTACCTCTTCACGACTGGTCATCTCATGCAGCTGATTCATTTAGATATTTATCGGTTGCTTATAGAAACAACTATAGCCAAAAAAACAAATTAACACCTGCTATGATAAAAGATATGAGGCAAAGGTATATTTGCTAAATTTTTATATAAAACAAACAGGACACAACATGACTAAAGAAAATGAAATAAAAGAGGAGCTTACATCTCATTATCGAGAATCTCAGTCGCTTTTTCAACAATTCTGGTATGAGTCGGATCTTGATTTAAAGATGTCCATTGGACAGCAGGATTATTGGAATAATCTTACTGGTTCAAATTATAGAAATCAGCGACTTTTACAATTCAATAAGTGTCAGCGTATAATTAATTTAATAGGTGGACACCAAAGAAAAGGACGCCACGTAACTTTAGCTAGCCCAAGGGAAAATTCAGATCAGAAAACAGCAGACCAACTAACTGGGCTTCTTTATTGGTCGATGGGACAAGATGATACTTACGAAAAGATATCAGACTGCTTTGAAGGAGCTTTAATTACTGGATTAAATCTTTTGCGTGTATGGATGGATTTTAGAGACGACGCAAAAAATGGAGATATCAAAACATCTAGGGTACATTACAATCAATTTATCATGGATCCATACTGGAGAGAGCATGATCTTTCTGATTGTAATTGGATTTGGCAAAGAACGTACATGGATAAAAGCACGTTAAAATCAATTTTGCCAGGTAAGTATGACAACGACTTAGACTCTATGAAAAAAACTAACCAGTCTGTTGATGGACGTTTTTTATATATGCCTGAAAACCGTCAAATGTATAACATGGATTTTTTTGCTTATGACGAATATTGGAAAAAAGACACAAAAACTGTAGAAAAACTTTTAGATTCGAAGACTGGAGACATTACAGATATTCCAAAAAAAATGGATAAAGAGAAGCTACAGTTTTTCTTAAAAATGAATCCAGAAGTAAAGATAATAAAGGTAAAAAAACCGACAACCCGTCTCTATGTATTAGTAAACAACAATTTAATTTATGAAGAAGAGGCTCCATATGGCATAGATCGTTTTCCTTATGTACCGTTCTTGTGTTATCACTACCCAGAGTCTTCTGATTATTCATTTAGATATCAAGGAGTTATTAGAAATATCCGTGATAGCCAGATTGAATTAAACAGAAGACGAAATAAAATGTTAGACATTTTAGATAGTCAAATAAATTCTGGATTAATAGTTAAAGAAGATGCTTTGGTTGATCCAGAAGATGCGTTTATGGGTGGTCAGGGTCGCGCATTGTTTGTGAAAGACTCTGCCCAAATAACAGACGTACAAAAAATTCCTCCACCACAGTTACCCGCTGGAACGTTTGAACTCCAAAAGATTCTTGATGACGAAATCATGTCCATTGCAGGAGTTTCCGAAGAATTATTTGGGGAAGTGGATGGAAGCGATACATCTGGATTGATGGTTCAACTTCGTATGGGTGCTGGGCTTGTGGCGTTACAGCCAATTTTCGATAAACTGAGACTTTCTCAAAGATTACTTGGAGAAGTTTTTATCGAAATGATGCAGGCTAATTTTTCTTCTGGAAAAGTTAGGAGGGTTTTGAATGAAGAACCAACTAAAGAGTTCGAAGATCAAAATTTCCAAAAATATGATTGCGTTGTTGAGGAGGGTCTACTTACTAGCACTCAGCGCAATCTACAATTTACACAATTACTACACCTTAAGTCTCTTGGAATACCTGTACCAACAAACTTATTGCTTGAGGTGTCGACTTTACAAAATAAAAATCAACTTATTGAGTCTATTCAAGAGCAAGAAAAGCAGCAGGCTCAAGTGCAACAAATGCAATTACAACAACAAATGGAGCATCAAGCTCTTCTTACAAGGTCTGTTGAAGCCAAGGCTCAAAATGATTTTGCTGCGGCACAAGAGCGTCAAGGTAGAACAATTTCAAACATCGGTTTGTATGCTGAAAGAGAGTCTGAGCAAGTTAAAAATATGGCTTCGGCCTCACTCGATAATGCGAAAGCGATGGCTGAAATATCTAAACTTGAAGACGACAGACTTATGCAGCTAGCAAGATTTATTTTAGAGTTACAAAAAGAACAGCTAGCGCAGCCAATGAACATTGATTATAAAGGCATTCAAACTGCAGATATACTTGGTACAGAGGTAAACGATGCAAATAAAAAAACAGAACTTCCACAAGTGCAGCAAAAAGAACAGCTACAGCAAATGGAAGAAAATCAAGAGGGTATTGCAGTAAATCAATAAATTTGTTTTAAAAATTATATAAACAACTTGAGTAAATCCTTTAAATTATAGGAGATTTTATGAAAACAGGAAAAGAATCAGGAAAACTTAAATACGATAAAGGATACAAAGGACAGTCTTCTGGATCAAGCAAGTCTGACTATAGAGGAAATAACTATAATTCGCTTAAAGATTCGGTAGAAAGTTCTGATAAGTCTAAGCTTAACAGACAAAAATGCGTAAAATATTAAAGTAAACAAAACAAACAAGACAAACACATGACACAACAGCTCGGAGAAACACGTGAACAAATGGCGCGTGATCTCATGAAAAGGATCGAGAAGATCATTAATGAGACGCCAAGAGAAAAATATTATATCTTAGTTCACGGCAAGCCATTTCCAAATCAGCCTAATGTAATCAAGATGAAGTATGTGATAATAGATCGCAAACCGTCGATGATGCTTTCTTGTATGCTATTTGAAGTTGATAACCGCAAAGGATCGTTAAAATTACTTTGGGCTCTTCCTGGGGATTGGCCTGTTTTAGCTGTAGATCAGAAAGAACCTGTTCCTGAAACAATTGCTAGCTACAATCGTTTAGACAGGGTTATTAAATTAAAAATGACAAACAGATTCTTTGAAAAAGAGTCTGCTTAAAGGAGCGTCGCCGGCGAATCGGGCGTTTTTTTGGCTGTAACTATATCTCGCCAATATAAAGGAGAAATAATGACAGAGGAAACAAAAACAACATCGGAAATTGTGCAAGAGCCTGTTGCTCATAATGTGACACAGCCTGTTTCACAAAACGAAAATCAGCCTGTTTCACAAAATCAGCAGGTAGAAGCTCAAACACAAGCCGAACCTCAAGGGCAGCAAGAAAAGCCAAAGGAAACGGCAGACATAAACTGGAAGAAAGCTCGAGAAATCATGAAGGCGCAGCATGCCGAAATTTCTAATTTAAAAAAAGAAATTGCTGGCATGAGAAATCCGCCAAAAGACGAGTTTGAGGGTATAGATAAAGACGACTATATAACTTTTGAACAAGCACAGCGCTTAGCTGAGAAAAAGGCAGAACTAAGAGCCCAAGAAATAGCTTCAAGAATAGTCGACGAAAAGCTTCAAGTTGTTGAAGGTGAGCGTCTAGAAGAAAAAGCACGCTCTAAGTTTTCAGATTATGATTATGTGATTGAAAATTTTGCCATTCCGATGATTGAGCAGAACCCACAATTAGCAAATGCAATCAAGTCTTCTCCAAACTGGGCTGAGCTAGCCTATAGATTTGCAAAATCGTCACCGGAATACGAGGCAGAGATGTCTAAGAGACAGCAAGCCAGGGTACAGCCAGAGATAGAAAAGGTACTTCATAATAATGAAAGACCTTTATCTTCAACGGCTGCTGGATCTTCTCTAAAAAGCCAGGTTGAACAATTTTCTACTCTATCTCCAGAGGATGTTTGGAAGAAAGCAAAAGAGTACGCTAGAAAAGCTTGCTAAAGAGGGTTCTCCAATGGAGGACTAAATGACAATTACGACAACAACAGTGCTTCCACCACCTGTTCAGCAATGGTTTGACAATGTGCTTCTTTCGAGACCAATGCCAAATCTTATTCATACCAAGATGGCTATGAAGAAAGAATTGCCAGACAGGAACGGTAGAACTGTAAGATATCGTCGATATACCAACTTGGCCACAGCAACAGTACCTTTGCCCGATTCAGGTTTAACGCCTCCAGGGCAGGTTCTCAATGCTACGGATATCGACGCGACGATTGATTGGTATGGAACTTATTGTACAATTACAGACCAAGTAATGGCCATAAATGAGGACCCAGTCCTCAACCAAACTGTGAGTCTACTAGCACAGTCTATGCGCGAGACAGAAGACGAGCTTGCTCGTAATATGCTCGCTGCAACGGCTGCTGCTGTAAACTGCACTAATGGTGTCAACGGAGATAATCCGACAGAGATAACACGTGCGGATATTGATGTAGTAGTACAAACACTACTTAACAATAATGCAATGTTTATTACAGATGACATTGAGGGTGAGAATAAGTTTGGAACTACTCCTGTGCGCGAAGCATTCTGGGGTATGATGAGTACAGCGATTCTAGATGATCTTGAAGGTTGTGTAGGATTTATTAGTCAAGCTCAGTATCCAAATAACATGAATGCTCTTAGAGCTGAATGGGGTTCCGTAGGAAACGTTCGTTTCTTATATAGCTCATTAGGATCTTCTACTGCAGCTGCTTCTTTAAATGGTAACACAGTGTACAACACCTTTGTTACAGGACAAGAGGCATATGCCTTAATTAACCTTACTGGGTCATCTGCGGAGTTTATATATACTCCACCTGGAGGACCTACAGACCCGTTAAGAAGATTACAACTTGGTGCATATAAGTTTGCACAAGTACCTAGAATATTAAATGATGCGTGGATATTTAATCTGCGTGCAACACACTCATAAGGGGGTAAACTATGCCTACTGCTGAACAAAACGTAGTTTATGGCAGTTACACCTCTGATGGTGCTGCTAGAAACATTGATTTGGGGTTTGTTCCCCACGAATTCCACACATGGAATGAATCGCAACAAAATTCTGTTGCAAACCCTTCTGTAAATAAAGAATGCTGGTATTTAAATGGTCTTGCTGCAAATAGCGCTTACACTATTAGAAATACTGCTGGTGCAGCAACAGATGAACACCAATTAATTGCTGCTGGAGGATTTAGAACTTATGCTGGCGTAGAAGAAGTTTTAGACGCCGCACAAGTTGGTACTGCCCTAACAGCTGCAACACCTGCCGTTGCTACTAGTGTGGCGCACGGTTATGCTGTTGGTGATGTTGTTCGTATTTATACGACAACTGCAATGCTGCAAGTTGCAGGTCTTGATTTTGTAATTACTGCTGTTGGTGGAGCAAATAACTTTACTCTTGGAACAATTCCTGGAGCTGGTTTTGCTGCTGCCGCTACTGCTATTACATCTCAAAGAATATTTACTCCTAGGGCATTCGAACCAGGAAGAAGGATTATTACTAATATTACAGCTGCAAATCCTGGGGTAATAACCACTAATATTAACCATGGTTATCAAACTGGAGATCGTGTCCGAATTATAATTCCGCCGATTTCTGGAATGGTTGAGTTAGATCAACAAATTGTAACTGTAACTTATTTGACAGCGACAACTTTTAGTATTGGTGTTGATACAACAGCATATACTGCTTTTGCATGGCCAACGTCTGCGCAAGCTGCTGCTGGCGTTCTTAGACCACAAGTAATACCTGTAGGTGATACTGGTCAAGATCTAAGTGCTGCAATGAATAATAATTCTTATAGAGGAATCCATATTGGAGCCCTTGTTTGCGGAGCAAACACTGACGTTATTCGTTGGAGGGCAACAAGAGGAGTTACTATTTAATTAGTATTTAATGATGGCATTTATGCCATTGGGTGCGGATGCGAGTGCTCCTTTCGCATCCAATCCCTTTGTACAAGGGAGCAATAGGAGGAACGATGAATACATTAAAACAAGCTCCTAGGGCAGCTTTATATATAGGTAATTTTTCAAAAAAACCTGTAAATAAAGAGTCAATAGAAGCAATGAAAAAAGAAGATGACAGGATGGTAAAAGGGGTTTTTAAAAATTTAGAAAATCCAGGCCAGGATGCTTATATTGCTTGTAAACTTTATAAGGGCCAACCTCTTTTTTCAAAGTGGTTTATGGATGGAGAAGAAGCAGAAATTCCTTTGTCAGTAGCTCGCCATATTAATCAAAATACTCAGTATCCTGTTCATGGATATCTACTTGACGAGAAAGGAAATCACGTCAAAGGAACAGGAAGAATGGTGCAAAGATATCAATTTATTTCTAGAGAGTTTATGTAATGACAATGCTTGCAGATATAAGAAGAACAGTAAGAAATATCACAGGGATGCAAGATGTTAATCAGATAACAGATGCAAGGTTAGATGATTATATAGATGATTTTTATCTGTACGATTTTCCCGAACGGTTGAAAACAACAAATTTAGAAGAATACTATAGATTTTATACTTCTCCTAACGTTTCTTCTTATGCTTTAAACGAGCAGTATATTGTTGTTAAGCCTCCTGCGTTTGTTGCTGGTTATGAGGTTGGTTGGCATCAATCTCCTGAAAGTTTTTTTTCTATTTGGCCAGATACCAGGTTTAAAGAAACTGTTGCGACTGGAGATGGAGGAATAGCATACACATTTACTTTGACCAATCTTCCAGTTCTCCAAAATACAGTTTTAATTTCAGATGACACTGAATATTTTACAGATAATGGAGCCGGAGTTTTAACTGGATCTGGTGGTGGTAATGGAACGGTAAACTATATTACCGGTGTAGTGACTGTAAATTTTGCAATTGGTGTAACTGCGGGGGAATCTATTTATGGACAATATTACCCATATGTTGCATCGAGACCGAGAGATATTTTATTTTTTGATCAAACTTTTGAATTAAGGCCTGTTCCTGATATTTCTTATGAAGTTCGCGTTTTGACACTAAGAAGACCAACTCAAATGGCAGCAGCAGGTGCATCTCCTGAATTTGTAGAATGGTGCAATCTTATTGCATATGGAGCTGCATTAAAAATATTTATAGAAAAAGGTGACTGGGACGAATACGGAAATCTGTATCGAATTTTTATGGAACAAAAGAACTTAGCCCAAAGAAGAGCATTAAAACAGTTGTCTAATCAAAGAGTACAAACAAATTATAGTGATGGATCAGATTGTGGCAGAGGAAGCTGGACAATTTATCCATTCTATTAGGGAGATTAAATTATGGATGAAAAATGGATTCAAAAGGCTATTTCTAAGAAAGGGTCTTTGAGAAAAACTCTTGGAGCAAAAAAGGGAAAGCCTATTCCTGCAAAAAAATTAGCTACAGCTGCTAAAAAGAAGGGTGTTACAGGAAAAAGAGCAACGTTGGCAAAAACATTACGTAAAATAGCGAGGAAAAAATGACGTTTGATTCCAATATACCAGCGGCCAATGATCTTTTAAGTGTTTCTCAGGGTGATATTCAAACAAACTTCTCTCAAATAAACACAATAATTGCCGTAGATCATTACGAGTTTAATAATGCGACAGTTGCTAATAGAGGAAAACATAAAAGTGTAGTTTTACCAGAAGCGGCCGCTATTGCGACAGCTGCCGATGAGGGTGCTTTGTATACAAAAGATGATGGAACAAGACCCGCTCTTTATTACAGACAAGAAAGTAATGGAACAGAAATAAAGATGACGGGAATTGACCCTCTTAGAGCAACTAATGGTTACACATTTATTCAAGGAAATATTTTGATTCAATGGGGGAAAAAAACAACTCCTGGAAATTCAGGTACTGTAAATTTTCCAACGGCTTTTTCGGCCGCTCCTTATTCAATTCAAGTATCTTTAGAAAGAGATAGTGGTAATCAGTCTGTAACTGTTGATGATGCTCCAGCTCCAACAGCAAATGCATTTCAATATCTGTCTTCTTCGGGCGGCAGCGCGTTTTTATATTGGATAGCAATAGGACCTGCTTAATGTCATATGAAGCACGACTTATAGCTCCTTATTCTGGAGACACTGGATTACAGGAATACTTTAGGCCGTGGCTGATTGGAGATGCCGCGTTTGCTGTTTTAGAGGATGCTTATCCATATCGTGGAAAAATTAGAAAGAGAGAGGGATATAATGAATTGGCGTATGTTCCTTCTGAAGCTGCAATTACAAATATAACCCAAGCTAATCCTGCAAATGTTACAGTTGCTGCAATTGGAAACTTACAAAATGGCGATATAATTACTATAAGAAATGTAACGGGAATGGTGGAAATAAATGAACAAACAGTTGTTATTGCTAATATTGTCGGAAATACCTTCGATCTCCATAATCTTGATGGGACTAACTTTAATTCTACAACCTTTACTGCTTACGCGCTTGGAGGGACTGTCCATCTTCCTGTTAATGGTCTTGCAAATTTTCTTGTTCTTGGCTCAGAGGATGAACAGTTAATAGCATTTACTAGATATAAAGCTTCTATCTTTAGTACAGCCACTCAATTATTTAATGACACAAGTTTTTTTCAAACTACTGGAGCTGCCCTATCGTGGGCAGGAACTTTGAATGGATATTTTTGGGGAGTAAACTATGCTGATTCTTTATGGGTAACAAATAACGTTGATCCAATAAGATTTTATAATGGAAACTTAGTGCAGGGGTGGAATAATCAAAGATTTACCATAAATGCCGTTCCAGATCTCGTTACAAGAGCAAGGATAATAATCCCTTATTATGGAAGATTAGTTATTCTCGACACAACAGAGGCAGGCGTAAACTATCATCAAAGAGCTAGGTGGTCACAAATTGGTACTCCGTATGTTCCTGCAACTGGAGCAGATCCAGCAGTTGTAGAACCAGGAAGATGGGTTGGAACAGCAACAGCAAACGCTTGGAGAGACGATTTACCTGGAAGAGGTGGATACATCGATGCTGACACCTCAGAGAGGATAATTTCTGCTGCAATAGTTAATGACACATTGGTGGTCTTCTTTCAATTTAGTACCTGGAGACTTAGATATACTGGAAATCAAATACTGCCATTTATATGGGAGAGAATAAATACAAATTATGGATCTGAAGCTACTTTTGGAACTGTAACATACGATGATGTTGCATATACTGTTTCAAGAAGAGGAATAGTTGGATCTGACTCTAATAATACTAGAAGAATCGATAGAAAGATTCCTGATAGATCTTTTGAAATAGAAACTGGAGACGCAACAGAAAATTTAAACATTGTGTCGGCGACAAGAGATTATTATAGAGATATGTTGTATTGGTCAGTTCCTTCTGCCGATACAAACGCTGAAACTCCAAATAGAATTATTTCTTATAGTTTAGAAGATGGTAGCTGGTCGATATTTAACATGTCTTTTCGTGTTTTTGGTCAATATAAAGAATTTGATGATAGAACATGGGCGATGTTTGCAACTGCAGAACGAGATGAGTGGGAGAATCAAACTGAAAATTATTGGGTAAATCCATTTCTTCAAGATAACGCTCCAATTGTAACTGGCGGACATCTTAACGGATATGTATATAGAGTTTTTGAAGACGTATCTGATGGATCTGATGCTGGAACGAACTTTAATTTTGATGTACAAACAAAACGATTCAATCCCTATATAAGCGCAGGAAGAGACTGCCGTTTAGAATATGTAGATATATATGTTACATCTACTACGCAAAATGTTATTCAAATTACAAATATAACTCAAAATAATCCCGGAAGAATAACAACTGCTGCGAATCACGGGTTAGCAACTGGAACGGAGATTTTATTAAGAGATATAAATGGAATGATAGAACTTAATAATAGAAAGTTTACAGTAACTGTTATTAACAATACAAACTTTGATATTAACGAAGACACCACTACATATACTGCATACACTGCTAACGGAGAAGTCGTAAATAATGCTGAAATTACATTTGAGCATTATGTAGATAATAACGACACTATTCCTGTAACAACAAGAACTATAACGGTTTCTAATCCAGGAGAAGAGTCTAATTATTTTAGAGTTTATTCTGGTATAGACGGTAGATTTCATCAGATTAGACTAACGCTTTCTAATTCTCAATTAGTAGACGATTTAAAGGGAAGGGCTGGTTTTGAATTGCAAGGAATGGTTATTTGGACAAAACCGTCTAATAGAACTAGAGGCAAGTTGTTATGACGTATGGACCAGTTAATACATGGATTAATTCACTTCCTATAGAAATACAATTACCTAAAGAACAAAACGAAGTAAATAGCCTTTTTGCAGAACGTCATAGACAAATAGCAGGGGTTGTTAATTTAAAAGAAAATGCTCAATATGAGGATAGGGAGCTTTTAACAGGACAACAGTGGTTTACAACAGGTAATAATCAAACAAAAAGATATACATATAGAAGGTGTTTTGAATTTGGCGCAATAGCAGCAGGGGCCACTTTAAATATAGCGCATGGCTTAGTAGGGATAGCGCTTTATACGAGGATTTATGGAACTTGCATTACGAATGTTCCTGATAATAGGCCAATACCATATGTGTCTGTTGCAGCTACAAATCAGCAGATAGAAATGAATGTTACTGCTGCAAATATTGTTATTATTAATGGTGCAGCCGCGCCTCCTATAACAAGCGGTATTGCAGTAGTGGAATATATAAAAACGTAGGGGAAATTATGGGATTTACAGATTTTTTATTTGGTAAAAAAGGAAAGATGAAGAAGAAGGCCCTCTCTCCTGAAGCAGAAGAAGCTTGGAATAAGCTTTTACAAGGCGGAATTACTGAAGATGAGCTTTATGGTCTTGGCGGAGACTATTTAAAGAATTTATTTAGTGGTGATTTTTCAGCATTTGAACAACCTTTATTAGACCAGTTTGAACAAGAAATAGCACCGGGTATTGCAGAAAGATTTGCTGGGATGGGAGCTGGAAGCTCTAGTGGTTTAAATCAAGCATTAGCACAGGCAGCAAAGGGATTATCTACTCAATTAGGAGCTCAAAGAGCAGGTCTTATGCAAAGTGCGCTTGGGCAGGCATTAGGATATGCTCAAGCTCCTTATGCTGGTATGGCTAGTGGATTGGGATTAAGTCCATATACTCAATATTATAGACCTGGTTCACAAGGAATGCTCGGTGGATTGTTGAGCGGTGCAGCTAGTGGTTTTGCTGGAGGTCTTTTTTAATATGAATATACTACCGAAAGAAGATGGATTAGGAAGTATCCTTGGAAGAGCTCTTGGGGCATATGCTGGAACAGAATTAAGAGGCTTGGTAGATAAAAGAAAACAACAACAAAAAGCTGAAGCTATTAAAAGATTTATGTCTTCTCCTGAGTATGAAAATATGCCTTTGGCTCAGAAAGCGTCTCTTACTTCTACTTTATTTGGTGAAGATATTGGAAGAACTGTTATGCAAGCAGAGGGTATGCAACAAAAAGGCTTGCTCCCAGAAGATCCAAGAGAATTGTCTGGATTACTTAAAAGATTCGGAATGCAGCAGGAAGAGGCTGATAACATGGCTGATCTTTATAGCAAACTAACTGTAGGTGGAAAGACAAAATTTGCCGATATTCTTTTTGATAAAATACAAAGAGGGCAACTAGGTGGTTTGTCTAAATCTGATTTTGAATCGCCAATACCAACGACAGAAGAACAAAAACCTTTTTCCGAAATTTCTAAAAGCGATATGAGACAGTATAATTTTCCAGAAGCTCCAAAACAGTTTGAAGGAATGACTCCTAAAGAGATAGTTCAAGCAAAAAGTACTTTAAGAAAAGAAAATCGTCCTTCTTATGATCAAGCTAAAGAGAAGTTAAAAGGTGCTCAAGATGAAGGAAGATCCCTCAAACAACTAGAAAATTTAAATAAGACAGGAAAACTTCCAAAAGGAGCGCAGAGAATAAACGTAAATTGGAAAACTGGAGAATTAAGGGTTCCAGCGTTAGCAAATAAAGAAACACAACTTTTTGTAAAAACAGTTAATGACTTTACAGTAAAAGCAAAAGATACGTTTGGAGCGAGAGTTACTAATTTTGAATTACAAAGATTTATGCAGAGATTACCAACATTAGCAAACACGGAAGAAGGCCGAGAATTAATAATTAAACAAATGCAGACAATTAATAAATTAAACGAACTTTATCATGATAGTTTAAAAAAGGTATACCAGCATTATGGTATTGGAAATATAGATGCAGCACAAGCTGATTTAATAGCTGAAAAATTAAGAGAAAATGATGAAAAAAGATTAATAGATGATTACAACTCAATAGTTTTAAATCAAGAATTAGCAGACGAAGAAAGAGTTCTTGTTGAAATTAATGGAAAACGAGGATATGTGCCACAAAATCAATTAGATAAGGCATTAAGAGCAGGGGCAAAACGCTTATGAATACTGAGTATGATTTTACCTTTATACCAGAAGACCAAGTTGAAACAGATAAACAACGAGAATTTAAAGTTGCTGAAGAAGAAGAAATGAGCCCTTATCATAAAGCAGGTAAAGAGGCAGGAAGACACTTGGTAAGATCATTGTCGAGAGCTGGAGAGGCTGTAGTTGGAATTCCTGGAAATATACAATCTTTAGTAGAAACTGGTGTTAACAGGTTAATAGGTTGGGCCTTTGGAGAAAATATAGCTAAAACAGCAATGCAAGAAGATCCTTTTGAAAAACGGATAGAGATAGCTGGAATGGAAATAAAACCAGGAAAGCTTCCAACTACGCAAGATCTTAGGAAGCTATCACAAGCATTAACAGGAGATAAATTAGAGCCTCAGAGTTATGGAGAGGAAATTGCTGATGAAATAGTAGAAGATGTTGCAAGTTTAATGTTTCCAATAGGTGGAAAAATACCATTATCAAAGTCTATTGGAATGAGTGTTATAGGAACACTTGGTAAAGAGGCTGTAAAAGAAATGGGTGTTGGAGAAAAAGGACAGACTGCAACAAAGCTTGGACTAATGTTATCTACTGGATTAATAAATTCTGGTTCTGCTAGAAATTTTGCAAGCCAAGAATATAAAAAAGCTATAGATATGATTCCACAAGAAGCTGTAGTTGCTCCAAGAATTATAGAAAAAAAATTAGCTAAATTTACAAGTGAATTACAAAAAGGAGGAATTAGTCCTCAAAAAGCTCCAGCATATCAACTTTCAAAGCAATTACAACAAACTATTAAAAAAAACAGAGGGATGCTCCCAGTAGAAGAATTACCTGCTTATAGAGCAAGTATTAATGACTATAGATTTGGAAAAGAATTAAAAGAAAGAGGAAGTTATTATTTAGATAGATTCGATGATGTATTAAATGAAACTTTATTTGAATATGGAAAACAAAATCCGCAATTTATGAATCAATATAAAAAGGCTTTAACAGCCTATGCTGGAGTTAAACAAACTGGAAAAATTGCTAGATATATTTCAAGAAAAGTAGATCCCAACCAATTTACACCTCATACACTAATGCTTTTTGGACATATGGGTTTGTTTACTCCAGCAGCGTTAGGTGCAGCAGGAGCAGCTTATGGAGCTGCTCAAAGTTATAAGCTATTTAGTAGAATAACAAAAAACAAAGAGCTAAGAAAATATTATGTAGGAGTTTTAGAAAATGCCGCTAAAAGAAATTCAGGGGCGATGATAAATAATTTAAAGAAGTTAGATGACGAACTTAATAAAATGGATTTAAGCAAAGAATATGATTTTGATTTTGAACCTATTTAACGATATTTGTTGTGGTCAATTTCTTCCATTCTTTCAACTTCTATTTCATCGAAAAAACTATCGTATCCACTCGATACTCCTTTACGTTCAGGCAGCAATAGCCAAAACCAAATTAATAATATTGGTGCAGGTATTAAAATGTAATACATATTTATGTTTCCTTTGTTTTTTTATAATCAAATTATACAAAAGGTTGAGATTTTTTGTAAAGGGGCAAATAACTGAAATTAAACACGTGTTTTAGTAAAAGAAAATTTATACAGGAGGTTAAATAATGCCTTTTCCAGCTGGACAAAATGTCCTATCTTATATGGGGGTAAAATCGCCCAACCCCCCTAACTTAATAAGGGCGCAACGAATTCCAACTACGGCAGACTTAAATCATGACATAGGAACGCTATGGATTAATGAACCGTTAAACAATGTATGGATGCTTACAAGCGTTACTGCAAATACAGCAAACTGGGAACCAATATCGCAGTCAGCAGGTGGTAATGCTCCAATGACAAAGTATGTAGTAGATGCTGACGGAACTGGTGACTATACAACGATTCAAGCAGCTGTTACTGCTGCAAACGCTGCAGGATTAGACGCTGTAATTTATGTAAGACCAGGAACTTATACAGAAGATTTAACACTTTATGCTGGTCAAGTAATCCAAGGTGCAGGTCTCGAAACGATTATTACAGGCGTACATGTTCCACCAGCTGCTGGCGATGTCACTTTTTATGATTGTACTATGACAAGTGCAACTCATATATTTAATAGTGCAGCTGCAGGAACAGGAAGATTGCTTCTTTTCAATGTTCTTGTAAATTGCACGAATGGATATACGTTCAATCTTGCTAACTGGACTGGAAATCTTCAATTTGTTTCTTGCGCAGAAGCAAGCACAGCAAACGGTGTTGTCAATAACACAGGTGGTGCTGATGTTGGTATATGGCAGTCACTTTGTGGTGCTGGAACTACGCAAGATTTTACATTAGACGATGGAACTTTAACAATGGTTAATGGTCGTCTTGTATGTCAATCTGCAATAGGAGGAACGACAACCATTTCTGCAACCATGGGATGTTCTTTCTTAGGTACGGTGACACTTGGTGGAAGTGCTAATGGAAATATTTCTAATAGTACTTTTTCAACTGGTGCCACTCCCGCTTTATCACAAGGTGGTACAGGACAAATCAATCTTAGCAATGTAACGATTGATACAAGCAATAATCCTGCAATAGATGGAGCAGGAGCGGGAGCAATAATGCTTGCTGGAGTTGATTTTTTAGATGGATCTAATTTAGCAGGAACATTAACGCTAACACACACCGCAGAAACGAGACTTACAAAAATAATGGCGGGAGACTCCACATATAGAGTAAACGTTTTTAATGCCGATGGATCGATTATTCAAGCATTTGGAGATGATGCAACAGCTTCTGGAGCTTCTTATTTAGGAAGCATCAAAGGAAACTTAACAGTATCAAGTGGTGATGGTGCACATGAGCCTCGTGCTGTTGAAGGTTCTATTACTGCTTCTGCTGGCTCTAATATATTGATGCCAATTGGTGTTCTTGGAACAGGAACGCAAGTAGATGGATCTGTTATAGCTAGTACGTTTGCAGGTGTTGAAGGATCTATTTTAATCCACGAAACAGATAATACAGACATTCCTCAAGTATATGCTTTTGGTGTAAAGGGTTATTACATTGGTGATGATGCTTCTGCCGCTCCTATTACAGGTATTTATGCAGGTGTTGGTTCGGTTGTAGAATATACAACACCATTAAATAACTATGGATACGGTGTTGTAGCAACTAGGTTAGGTATTGGTGCTGGAACTGCTGGAAGAGCAGGTCTTGGCGTTGCACAAGGAAATCAAGCGATAGCGGATTGGGATTATGGTCTTGATCTTTATAATACAACTCCATCTGATGCAGGTGTTGCATACGCTCAAGCCGACATTAGGTTATTCGATCAATCTACTGTTGTTTCTGATGGAAGTTCTGTAACTGTTAATTGTGTTGCAGGAGATGATTTTTATATTGATCTTGGAGATGATGTCGGAGCAAATGCTTTTAAAGTAAGAAATAATTCTGGTGCTTCTGTTGCTACAATAGATTCTCTTGGTGATATCACAGGAAGAAACATAAATGTAACAAATGTTAATATTCCTGCGATAAATGTGTGTCCAATTTTGCAATCTCGTGCTAATACTGGAGCTGCTCCAACTGGTGCTACTGGTGACTATAACATCATGTATCTGCAAGACGGTCATACAATGGAACAATTTATTTTGGGTGCAGGACAAACAATTATTGCTCCAAGATTAGAAGATAGTGGTTTATTAATTTCTCTAGATTTAACGACTAGTGAAGGTGCTGAATATTACTGGGGCCACACAAATGTTTCTAAATTCTTGTTTACAATCGGAACAAGTCCAGCTTTCTTTATTGAGGCTAGGTTTAAAGTAGCAGATTGTGGAACATCGGATCCATTGTGGGTGGGATTTAGAAAACAAGGCGCTCCTAATGCTGTTTTTACAAACTATACTGATGCAGGAGTTATTGGATTACACGCGACAACCAATGCAGACACAGTGATTACTGGTAAAAACTTAAATGGAACTGGTTGGAACTACGTTAACTCTACTGATGCTTGGGCAGATGGTGAAACACATACTGTTAGATTAAGTGTTTCGGATGCAGGAGTAGTTTCTTATCTTTATGATGGTGTTGCCTTGAGTGCTGAACAAGCAATGACATTCGACAATGGAGATGTAGTCATTCCATTTATACATCATTTGTTTGCTGCTGGTGGAACACCTGCTGCAATACATTTAATATCATTAGCTTGTGGATTAGAATAATTTTAACAATAGTGCTCATCTAATATTTAGGTGAGCGCTTTAAATAGGAGGAAATATGCCTGGACCAGAGATAAGAGCATTGGCTGAAGATGTAAGAACTTTAGCCTTTGGTGGTATTGGTGCAAACTATGCAGACATTGGAGGAGTTACAGAAAATCCAATACGAGTCGTTATGGTTAAAAATGCAACCGATACAACTATCGAAGTTAGCTGGGATGGAGGAGCTACAACTGTTTTTAGATTGCCACCTGGATCACATGATACATTAGATATGACTGCAAATCAAAAAGGCGGGGGAGGGCTTTTCCTTCCAGTGGGAGTTCAGTTTCAAGTAAGACATACAGGAGTTGCACCTACTAGCGGAGAAGCAATTATACAATGTTTCTACGGTTAAGGAGGTTATTATGAGTGGAAGTAGTCCAGTAGAACAAAATAAAGAACAACTTCTTCAAGATTATTTAAAAGCATTTTATTCACATGAAAAAACAATAACAACCGAAGTGAATATTTTAACTATTAAATGTAAGGGAACTCCAAATACTGACAACATAAAAATAGATTATATAAATGTTGCAACAAACGGACAAGTTAGTTTTGAAATAAAAATTTATATAAATCCAACAGTTGGTGGAACTCCGTCTTTTTCTGATGTTCCAAGAGGATCAATTTCACAATTTGATACTGCTGGCACAACAATAGCTGGAGGGACACAACTTGGGTGGTATACTTTAGCTCAAGTTAATGATAGGCACATTGATCTTAGAGAATACAACATTATATTAACACCTGGCGATACTTTTGTTGTAAGCGGAATAGCAGCAAGCTCTTCAAAGCTTATGACTAGTATTGGATGGACAGAAAGGATAACATCATGAGTCATTCGTGTAGAGATACAGACACAACTTTAACAACTCCTGTAACAGTGCCAAATGGGGGAACTGGAAGGAATACTCTTACAGACGGAGCTGTTTTAGTCGGAGATGGAACAAATCCAGTTACAATGATAGGCCCTTTAACAGATGGGCAAATTTTAATTGGAGATACTGCAGGAGTTGATCCAGTTGCTGCAGTTCCAACTTCTTCAGATGGATCTATTACAATAACAGGTGGAGCAGGAACACTAGACTTTACAGTTTCCACATTTGGCGTAGATGAAGATCAAATATTTTATGTTGGAAAACATGGAAACGATGCTAATTCTGGATTAAATATAGAAGAAGCGTTTTTAACATTTGGAGCGGCCATAACAGCTGCAACAGCTGCAACACCGACAGCAAATAATAGATTTGTTATTAAATGCTTCGACGATGGAATTTATACTGAAAATATTACGTGTGTACAATATGTTGATATTGATGCAGTAAGCGCTTCTTTAGTTGGAACAATAGTTATAGTTGACAATGTAAGCGTTAAATTTCGTCATCAAGATGTTGCAACTGGATTAACTGGAATATCTAAAACCGCTGGAACCTTATATTCTTTTATTGAAATAGATGATATTAATTTACAAGGAAATGCAATAGGACTTATTTGCACTGCTGGTTTTGTAAATATTAAATGGAAAAGATTAACTGTTTTAAATGGAGTTGGAATAGGCGATTTGTCTTCAGCTCTTAATCATATACACGTTAATGGCGGAGATATTTATATAACTGGAACAGGAGTTGGTATAGGAAGAGCAAATGCCGGAACAACAGTAGGAAGAATCGATCACATTCAAGATACAGGCGGAGGAAACGGAACAGGCATAGCTATTTTGGATGGAGAGTTTGATTTAATTGTAAATAGAATAGAAGGTTGTTCTATAGGAATAGATATAGATGCTGGAGTTGCAAATATATCTGCAGGAAACATAAATTGCACAACTGCTTACGATGTAGCAAACGGCGCAACTTTAAATTTATTTTGTAATGATTTGACAGGAGCGAAAACAACTGTTGTCGGATCTATAGTTTATGAAGTAATACTTGGAACTGCAATAGAAGTCATACAAGGAGGTACAGGAGCTGCAACCTTAGCAGATCATGGTATATTACTTGGATCAGGAACGGCAGCTATAACAGCAACCGTCGCGCCTACAAATGGACAGCTTTTAATAGGATCAACTGGGGCTGATCCAGCATTAGCAACACTTACAGCTCCTGCGGCAGGAATCACTATTACAGGAGGAGCTGGAAGCATAACGTTTGCATTAGCTGACGACTTATCAGGACTTGAAGCATTGGCAGGCACAGGTTTAGTTACTAGGACGGTTGCTAATACCTACACAGAAAGGACAATAACAGGAACTGCAAATCAAATAGATGTAGTAAACGGTGATGGTGTTGCAGGAAATCCTACCTTAGATTTTTCTGATACACCTGAAATGAAACAACTCACTATTGATCCTGGAGCTTCAGGAGATAGCTTTGTTCAATTTGATATAAACACTACAAATGAGTTTATTATCGGAGTAGACGATGATGATGGAGATGCTTTTAAAATTTCTGTTGGTGGGGCACTTGGAACAAATGATGCTGTTGAAATAGATTCTAATGGAATCCTGTCATACCCATTGCAATCGTGTTTTTCTGCTTACAATTCACAGCTAGACAATGTTACTGGAGACGGCACTAATTACACTTTAGTGCTTGCTAATGAAAGGTTTGATCAAAACTCTGATTTTGATGGTACTTCAACTTTTACGGCACCAGTAGATGGAAAATATATGTTAGGATATATGATTTATTTAAGTGGTTCTAATAGCACATCTGTTGCAATGGTAATAGTAACTTCTAATAGAAGCTATAGTACTCGCTTTATGTCTAGTGGTGCATGGCCTGGAAGCGATCAAACACAATTTACAGATTCTGTTTTAGCAGATATGGATGCTGCCGACACATCAACCGTAACTTTTACATGTAGTGGAGGAGCAAAACAAACAGATTTAAGTGCTGAAAATACTATATTTTGGGGGCATAAAGCATGTTAATAGAAAATACAGAATTAGAATACATAGAAACTGACGCAATTGCTTTAGATTACTATCTTTGTGATCAAGTAGAAAATAAAATTGATTGGGCTCAGAGGGTATGGGAAAATTGTCGCCTATGTTATGAAGGAGAAGAAGTTGCTAGTGTATATAAAACAAGAAAAAATCAAACATGGAAAGAAAGAGCCATAGAACTCTGGGAAAATAAAAAGAAAAGAAGAAGAGAGGCGATAACAAAAGAATTTAAAAAAGAAAATACAGATCAAAACATATTGCAAATACAATTAGATCCAAATTATAAAACAGCAACACAAAAATATAACGAAGCAACCGTTATTATTTAAATAAAACAAACACAACAACAAGAGAAAAACATGGCACAGTTTGGACTTCGTCCTATACAAAAAGATCCGCTAGAGTATGCTGGTCAAAAAACTGCTGTAATTCCAACAATTGATGCTCCTAGAGCTCCAACGATATTGGATAGAAAACAACCAATTCAGTCTATTTGGAGAGATAATACTACTAATGATGAATGGATTTTAGTTGACGTTATCAATGGAGATGCGCAATGGAGAAAGTTCACTGGAGGTGGATTTGGTACTATTACTGATTTAAGAGCTGAGGATGGAAATATTGCATATCCTAATGTAGGAACAATAGATATAAACGGTAATGTTGTAGCCTCTGGAACGCATGCACAACCACTATATACTAGAGCAGATGTAGCTAATACTTTAGATATAGATATTCAAGTTGCTTCAGCAACAGGAGCATCTGATATAAACGATGCCGGCCTTAGTTCTTATAACAACGCACATTTTGCAGTAGACGCCAACGGAAGAGTTTCTTTGGCTGGAGGTGGATTGGCTGTAGATTCTTTTACTACTGATGTTGCTGGACCAGTTGCACCTGATGGAACTGGAAATATTGATGTAACTGGAACAAGTGTTTTTTCTGACGGAACTGTAGCAAATACACTTACTTTAAATGTTCAAGCAACTGCAAATACTCTTTTATATGGTGCAGGAGCAAATACAACAGTTAATGAGCTTGGTCCATTAACTGATGGACAACTTGTTATTGGAGATACTGGAAATGCTCCAGCAGCTGCTACTTTAACAGAAGGAAATGGAATAGAAATAACGAATGGAGCAGGATCTATAACAATAGCTGCAAGAGATAGTGTTGGCGTTTCAAATATAGGTTTTTCTTATAGCGGAAGTACTTTTACTGTGCATGGATCTGATGGAACAGCTCTTTCTGCGTCTAGTCCTGGATATGTAACAATTTATAGTAGTGCAAGTCCTGGTCAATTAGTAACAGTTCAAGTAACTGCAAATCAAACATTTATAGACGATAGTGGAGCTAGTACGATTATAGGAAATCTTTTTGGTTTTCAAGCTGCAGATACTACTACATCTGATGATGTTCCGTTTTTCTTATATGCAGTTTTAAATGATGCTGAAGATGCCATTTCTTTTATGATATCTAGGCTGTGTAATCTTAGAAAATCTTGTTCAGCAGCTGTAATGGGAAAAACAGGGTCTGCAAACGCAGACAGTTCTTATTCAATGTTTGCATTATCGGATCCAACGTTAACAGACTATGATAATAATCCATGCTTAAATATAGGTTCTTTTAGAATGAGACTAACAACGGCTGGTGGCGATTGGACTGTACAGACAATAGATCAAGAAGATGGGATTGGACAATTTCAAGAATATAGAATGTTTAAAATACCACTTGGAATTTTTGGAGCATCAGCAAATACACACTGGAGGCCAGTAGGAGGAACCGCACCTATTTTCACAAATACAAATTATTATTATCAAGTTACAACTACAGGAGCTGTGTATGTAGATTACTATAGCGATACATGCACTACAAACGGAGTTGGAGCAGTACAGGCTGAGCTTGTCACTCCATTTGAAAGTGATGACGCCCCATATAGAGTTTTTAACTCATCAATATCTGGAGAAGGAAACGCATCAAATGTAGGAGCAAATGATAAAATAATTTATGTTGGAACGGTTGATATTGGAAACGGAAATAATTACTGTAAATTCGTTTATTCAGATGCAGTTGCTGGAGCATCTGGAGAGCTGTTAAATACAGATATAACAGCTAATGAATCGTTGTGGCGTTTAAGTGGCTTATATAAACCAAGAACGGAGGCTTAGACATGATTCGAATGTTTGATCCGATAAAAAATAGAGATGATTTTATTTCTGCAATTAATTCTATATACAAATGGACTAGATATATAAAACCAGAATCATATACAAAGAAAATTGGAGAGAAAAAAAACATTGATAATGACAACTCTAAGATAGACTTTTGTCAATTAGAGATTGATCGTTATATATCTGAATGGGATGCGTGTAAAAATGAAGGCGAAAGAAAAACTTTGGTCTGTTCTATACAAAGACCAAGCATTTAAGAATTTTTTATGGAGAAATGCAATGAAAATATTAATAGCATTATTTTTTATTACAGTTTGTTTTTGCGGATGTAGTTTAGTAAATAATAAACTTGGTTTAAAAGACGACAACTTTGCTGAGGAGCTTTTGGAAAAGCAAATAGAAAACCAAACTGGATGGGATGTTGATTTAACTCCATCTACACCAGAAAAAAATAAGAGGTATGGGTAATGAAGAAATTTTGTTTAATAGTTCTTTTATCTGTTTTAAGTGGATGTGGCTTCCATTATGATAGCGACTTAGAGGCTGACGTATATGGATATCAATTAGAGGCTCATACACAACAAGACATTACTGCGCAAAAAAAATGAAAATAGCATGTTGTGGGACGCATGGCGCCGGAAAAAGTACATTAACATATCAAATCGCTGAATATTATAAAAGAAATGCACAAAACGTATATGTGATTCACGAAAGAGTGAGGGAATCTTGTTTTCCAATAAATGATGAAATGAGTGAAAACACAGCGATATGGGCCTTTACTAGCCAAATAAACAAAGAATTAACAGCACGACAACAGGGTTATACAACTATTATTTGTGATAGAAGTTGTTTTGACACATTTATTTATGCTGATTTTTTCAGACTAAAAAAAAATCCAATAAATCATTTTAGAATAGCATCCGAAGAATGGCTTGAAAGTTATGACTATTTCTTTTTTGTGCGTCCTGACATGCCTTTAATCTCAGATGGAGTGCGAGATTGTGAAGATATTTTCCAAAACTCCATCGACAAATTATTTGAAGATTTTTTTTCACATATAGATGTAAATTACTACAAAGAAGTTTTTACGTCACAAATATTCAACAAGGAGATTGATTTTGAGCGGGTTTTTTTGGATTTGTAATTGGCTAGTTGTTTTTCTAGCTTTATACGGAGCATTTTTAAATTCAAAACAAAACATTTATGGATTCTTTGTTTGGATTATCACAAACACATACCTTCTAACATATAATTTAGCTATTGGAGAAATATCCCAGGGAGTGCTGTTCGCCGCATATCTATTAATAACAATGAACGGAATAGTCGTTTGGGGTAGAAAACAGATGGATTCTAAGTAAAAAAACTTCTTTAGTTCCATTTTTTTACCTAGATTGTTATAATTAACAATGATAATTACTGAAAATGGAGGCTATTTTATGAAAAAGTTGGTTTTATCGTTCATCATTTTCTTAAGCTCTTTTTGCTTTCTTCAGGCAAAAGAAATTATGTTCTTTGATAACTCTACAGTAGATGAATTTAATTTACTCATTAAAGAATCTGACGAGGGAGATATTTGCTGCTGCCAAGAAACAAAAGACGGGATTTTATTTTTTTTCGAAGAAGGTCTTTTAGCTAAACTTTATAAAATTCCATTAGAAAGTGTTAAAAATAAATTTGATTATTATTGGGAGTGTTGTCAGTGTGGGTGGTTAACTGAAGTTGATTATGACCAATATTGTCAAAATGGATTTGAACTTCCTGATAATATTCAAGAAACACAATGTACTCACAAATGTTGTAGAAATTGTAAGCTTATACAGGTGTACAAAGGAAGGAAAAGCACTGATTATTATAACGTTGGGGTAAAATAGTGGAATGGCTGCAAGTATTATTTTTATTTCTAGCTAATGCTGGGTTGATTATCTGGTTTAGAACAGAATCAAGAAACGACTGGAGACAGACCGACCAAGAATTTAAACAATTTAGAGAAATGTGGTATCAAGAATCAAGAGATTTTCATGAAAGATTACTTAAGATAGAGGAGAACAGAAAATGAAGAAACTTCTTTTTGTTTTTTTTATAATCGTGTCTTTTAGTTGTTTTGGATTTAATGGAAACACTAATCTAGACTTAAACAATCTTGTTGAAGTTCCTGGATCAAAGATTAATATTAAGAAAAACGGTATTTTTTTTAAATTTAATAAAAGAAAAATACCTCTTAGATTAGTATTATTTTCAAAAAACAAATACTTTGCAGGATGTAAGTTTATGTTTTGGAAGTGCTGTCATTGCGGACATTACATGAATTTCGAAAACGAATTAGAATGTGTAAATAAAGAAACTGATTGTTGTCACAAAAAATGTGCGAGATGCGAAATCCTTGATTTAGAGGATGTGTTAACAGAAAGAGAAATAATTAAAATTAAATAGTTGAGAAGAATGGAACATACTCGTGGTATATATAGCAGTCGAATATTGGAAAGTATTCCAGAAGAGTCGCTTGAATTTGAAAGTGATGAAATGCAAAAACTTGTAAGACTTTTTGCAAATAAACAAGTTTTTACTGCGGTTTATAAATCATTAAAACACATAGATGACGACATAACGAAAGAAGGAAGAATTATAAGTGAAGAGGTAAGAAGAATTTGTGGTGTAATGGGAAGCGTTGCAAAGACTTTTTGAGCCTGCTTTTTTTATTTCTTTCCATTATTTTCTCTCCACTTCTATCTTAAGTAGCCTTTCGTGAAAGTCTTTCATTTCTTTGTGTATTGCTTCTATCAAGTTTTGAGTTCTTATGTTATTTTCTCTAGATTCTCTTTCTACTCTCAGCCAGTTCTCTTTTGATTCTTTTTCTACTTTAAGCCAATCTTCTCTAGATTCTTTTCTAAACCACCATATAATTGTAAAGTTAGCCACCAGAAAAGTTAATACATGGACAAACTCTTTAAACCATTCCATATTTCCTCCTTTTTATCCAACGAGATTTACGCAAACATTATTATTCATGGAACCGTGTCTATAATATTCCATCATTTCTCTCATTGTCTTATGAGTAGTCATTTGCATAACTTCTGTTACTGGCATGTTTTGCCTGCCAGCTTCTGTGATAAATCCCGATCTTATTGATATTGGAGAATAGTACTCAGGATCTAGTCCAATTGCTGCAATTCTTTTATTGATAATATTTCTTAGGCCATCTTGTGTCAATTTTCTATCCTTTAATTCTCCATTGCATGTCATTTGAAAAAACATGTAACCAGGTTTAGTTCCTCTAATTGCAATCCAGTCTTTTATTGCTTTGGCTGCTCTGCCGCCAACAGGAACTCGCATATTTCTGCCTGTTTTTGTTTTTTCTAGAGTACATATATAGTTACCGTTTGGTTGTAGTTCAAAATTTTCATATTTAACATCACATATTTCGTGAGACCTTCTCCCACCAGAACCCCATCCAAATAATAAAATTGCCCTATCTCTTATGTTTTTTTCGTTAGGTTTAAATTTATGTTCAATTATTTGATCTAAAATTTCTCTTGTTATCGGATTTTTCTTTCTTCCAACATGAAAGTTTTGTCTTAGTCTTCTTATAAGCATTCTTACTTCTGGCGTTTTAACTGGGTTTGGTCGACCGTTTAGCTCAAGAAATATTCCAAAATTTCTAAGTCTTTTTTCTATTGTTGTAACTTTTATTGGTCCTGGCTGTCTTTTTACTCCGCGTTCTAATAGTATTTGCTCTATGTCTTTTGGAAATCCTTCGAAGGCTTGTATTATGTAATTTATAATAACTTCTTGAGTAAACTCTATCTCCTGTAAATATGTTACTTGAGCCCAAGCAAGGAAATTTTTAACGTCTGAGTTAAACCCTCTTTTTGTATTTGGTGAAGTGTATGTTCTTATTATTTCCTTGAGTCTGTTTTTAGATACTGTTGTTTGTATATTTTTAGATTCTGTTTTTTGTAATGTGCTCATAACCAAACTATATATATTTAATTTAAGGTAAATTTTAACAAACATTGAAAAAATTTACAACAAAAAATTAGTGTTGTGTTGGGTACGGAGTTGGGACGCTGTATATAAAAAGTGGGTTATAGACGGCTTTAAAAATTGTTTTATGTGTTGTTTTTGGTTGTTATGCTTTTGTGAATTTTTGCCAAATCATTTTTGGCAAATTTCTATTTGAAAGGAATTAACATGATATTTTTTAGAATTTAACATATTTTCGTATTCCACGTAAGTAAATGCATGTTTTTTGGATGATAACATTTAACATATTTTCAATATTACACCTAAGAAAATTAACATATTCTGTTCTCTTGTAAAAAAACCCCCAACGCTTTATGGGGGTAAAACTATTTATAAATAGACTGCTAATAATTTTTAATTTTTTTGACTAGCACTCTTCTAGGCTTTCTTTTGAGGTATCTTCTTTTTTTTCGTCCATTTGATTATCTAATAATTCTCTTGCAGCTTCTTGAACTATTTGTTTCATCTCTTGTCTAAACGTAACCTTTTCTAATATTTCATCTTCTATTTTACTTCTATTTTTGTCTATGTGTTTTTCTTTTAAAATTTCATTTGCTTTTTTTATTACATATATTAAATTATGTAAAAAAATTAACCCAGCAACAACAGATGTTGTCAAAAAAATAACTGTTGTAGTAAAATTAAGAAATAAAAAAGTTGGAGCAACACAATATAAAGCAATCATTCCTAAAACATTAATTAAAGGAAAAACAACTTTAGAGATAAGCTCTACTACTAATAATTTTGAAAAATAGATTTTTTTTGAAAAATCTTCTTTTAGTGGTGGCTCTTGTTTTACTGGACCTGGTTGTTTAATTGGATATGACATATTCTCTCCTGAAGTTTCATATAAACAATTTTATGCTCCTAACTTCAGTTAACATAAAAACAAAAAAAAATTCAACATCAATCCAAAAACCCAACTTTCCAATATGTAGTATGTTTTTTTCTATATTTTTCTATATCAACGCCATTTAATTCAGGAATGCTTGAATAATCAACCGATCCTTTTCTAATAATTTTTTCTAATTTCAACCCATTTCCTACACAATTCTCTCCATTGGCACTTTTAATAAGAAGGTTTTTTAAATAAGACTCTTCTTTCTCTATTTGTTTTTTTCTTTCAATACAGTCCTTGTAATTAATAACAAGATCCGTCCAATCTGCGTCATCTCTTTTTTTATAAGAGACAGCAACATCTTTATCTATCATGTCAGGAGGACTAAAATCTAACATACAATTTAGAAACTCAACTTCTTTTTCTAAAAGTCTGTCTATGTATTTATCATCCCTCTCAACCTTCACAACACATCCCTCATTGTTGTGAAAGCTATAATAATACATTGACTGAAGTCCAACAACATACATTTGATGTTGTAATTGAGGATAATATTTCTCAGGCACCATCCCACTTAATGCCTTTGAATGATCATCCTTACCTGCACATTTTATTTCTACTATTGTTTTTTCGTCAAAAGAAATTCCGTCTAAACTTGCTATCATCCACTCAAGTTCTTTATGCTGAACAACTTTTGGGGTAACAAAAATTTCGGTTTCTTTAATAAAGGCATCTCTAGCAATAGGCTCCAACTCTTTTCCCTTTTTCATTGCCCAGTTTTTTTCTACTTCTTCAAAGCCAAGCTTTACCCTCCACAATTTATAAGGAGTAAGAAACCCAACTCCCATTATACTAGGAGCATCTGATGCTCCTATTTTCATTCGTCTAAAATTTTCCCATTCTTTGGTGTTTTGTTGTAAATTCATCTTAAGCCTCCTTTTGCATCGGAAGACTGACGGTCTTTTTATCAGAAACTTTCCTGTTTAGTGTTTTTATAGCGTTGTCGACAACTTTTTCCGGCAAATCTTCGATAGAATTATATCCTGAACTAGACACATAATCATTTATTCTTGTGCGAAACTCTTCGTCGTTTTCTAGAAGCTTTTTAAGCTCTTTTATCTTTGTTTTATTTGGCTTAGGACTTTCTCTAAATGGTTTTGTAGCCTCTTCTCCGTCATCATCAGAAGTTGCAACGCCTACAATTGCCGCAAGAGAATAACGCCTCATATATGTAATTGCGCTTCCAATGCTTTGCGGATCTTGTTTTATGTTTGGTATTGGTGAAAATGATTTTATCCACTGGCCACTAGAATGCGCTAACACAGTAACTAAAATCATTTTATTGTCTTCGTGATCAATTGTTTGAAAAACAGCTATTCCGTTTGATGTCAAACTATCTCTACATGCATCCCAAACAGATTCTAGGTTTGCATATTTAGATTTGAAAAATGGATTCTTACTATCTTCTTTTGCTTTTAAAACAGAAGATTGAGCTTTTGAAAGAGCAGCTACAAGCTCGTTTATTTTTTTACTATGTTGTTGTTTGTCCATGACACACTCCTTGTTGTATGTTGTGTTTGTTTTATGATTTTATAATAACACAAGGCGGATTTTGTGCAAAACAAAAAAGAAAAAAATTGTAAAAAAAAGAAAGTGTCGTGTATTCTTAAAGAAAGGAGGTGATTTAAATGGGAAGAAAGAGAAAGACATTAGAAGAAACAGTTCACATTTCTATGAGAATAAAAAAGAGTCTTTTCGATAGCCTTAAAATAATGGCGATTGTTGAAAGAAAATCAATTACGGATATATGCACAGAAAGCTTTGAATCGTATATAATTCCAAGAATTGGAGAATACAAAGAAATTTCAGATAAAATAAAGCAAATAGAGAAAAAAAAAGGAGCCTAATATAAGCTCCTTAAAACAAACACGACAACGATTGGGCGTTGTGTGACACAGACGTAATAAACTCTAAATGCAAGTACGTTTTTTTTCAAGCAAATTCTAAAAAAGGCTGCAAAAAAAATAAAAGAACTGATATCACTTTAGTTATGAACAATTTAGAGGTTTATCCACAGATGCCGCAAGAAAAAAAAAGCGACACCTTTTACAGCATCGCTAAAAAATTTTCTAGCCCGATAAGCATGAACAATTTAAGAAACCCTAAAGGACTAGAAAAAAACTTGAATAAACATTCTTTACAAATGCTTATAAACCTAAAAACCAAAGTAGGAAAAGAAACCTTGCAGACCCTCATAAATCTAACAGACGATAGAAAAACAAGTGGTCCTATAACAAGAAGCCTTACTACGATGAGCCTCCGTGAAAGGAGTTTTTTTAGGTGTTCTCACAAATATAATCCAAATAATGAGAGCAAAATAAGCACTAAACAAGAAGCACCAAAAGTAAGCCAAGCACAAAAAATAAACCAAGCAACCAAAGGAAGCCAAACCAAAGGAAGCCAAGTAACTAAAGGAAACCAAAACCAAGGTAAACTGGTAAATCAAAACCAAGGCAACCAAAACAAAGGTAAACTGGTAAATCAAAACCAAGATAAACCAAAGCCAAAGCCAAAGCAAAGCGAAAAGCAAAGCGAAAAGCAAAGCGAAAAGCAAAGCAAAAGGCAAAGCAAAAGGCAAAGCAAAAGGCAAAGCAAAAGGAGCTCCTATGAGTAAGATATTATCTCTTTATACAAATTTACCGCAAGCATTTTTCGAAAAACTTCCAAAAGAAATAAAAGAAGACGAAAGATTGCATGACGGACACAAAGCAATTTATTTGCTTTTAATAGATCAATACAAAAGACATGGATATCTTTTGTCAACATATGAAGCTCTAAAAGATTTTTTAGGTCTTTCTATCGACTCTATATCAAACATTCTTAATGACCTTAGAAGATGTAATTACATAGAAAAAAACGAAAGTGGAAAGTGGAAAATAAAAGAAGAGAGCAAACGGCCAAAAACATACACACCAGAAGAAATAATTTATTACCTAGACAAAAGTATCGAATCGAATTTTATTTGTATAACAAATTTAAAAAAGCTTTTTAGAGGATTTGAACTGCCGTTTGAAAGAAATCCAAATATAAAAATTTATTCTTTTGGAAGAAAAAAGGTAGTTGCAAAACAAGAGGCAATAGATTTTTTAAAGAGAAAACTTTTAGCCTGTGATTATTAGAATGGCAAGAATTAAAAAAAACAGGCCACGACAGAAAAGCCATCGCGGCCTTATGACGAATCATTAACCAGGAGCTTCATTATGATGAATCATGAAATTATTAAGCAAGAAAAAAATGAAAATATTTCGCCAAATTATTTTGTTGTTATCCCAAGCCATATTTTAGACGACCCAGAAATCGATGATAGCACGGCAATTCTTTTTGGAAGAATAGCGTCACTTTCGAGCAATAAAGGATATTGCTACGCCTCAGACAAATATCTTGCTGAATTGACAAGATGTTGCACAAGAGAAGTTAAACGAAGAATAAAAAAGTTAGAAGATCGTGGATATGTTAGAAAAGAAACAAAGAAAAACGGAGTTCTTTGGGATAGGAAGATATATCCAAATTTTAATTACGAAGGGAACATACGGTCCCTTCGAAAGGACCATACAGTCCCTTCGAAAGGACTCAGTGGTCCCCATAATAATATAAGTAATAACAATAAAGAAAGTATACCTAAAGGTATACCAAAGAAAAAACCGGAACCTGACGGTTCCTCTCGTCCAAAGCCTTCGGCTTCGGACTCACCGCCCACACTTAAAAAATCTTTAAAAAAACCCAAAGAAAAACCCAGCTGTACAAGGATTGCCCCTAAAAACAAAACCATCACTATTCCTGCTACAACGAAAGAAAGAGCAAAACACGTAAAGACTTCGGATGAAGAGCACGAAAAGATTATTAAAAAATTTGGTATAGAGCGCACAAACAAATGTTATGAAAAACTTAGTCTTTGGAAGGAAGACACGCCGAAAAGCAAGTGGAAAAAGAGTGATTATCGATCGATATTGCGTTGGGTAATTGATGCAGTCGTAGAAGACGAACAGAAAGAGAAAAAAAGAGCGGCCGCTCAAAATGCGGAAACAAACGAAGAGCACGGTAAAAAAATTGTAGAAAACTTCATGGTAGTTCGGTGTAAGGAGAAGGGCGTTGTCTTAGAGCTTTGCCCAGAGGGGGTATTGTTCAGGTATAAAAACTCGACGTCTAGTAAGATGGCGATAGTAAAATTCTCGGAGAAAGGATTTAAAACACTGCTCGATCATGAGCTTAGAAAATGGGGCCTTCTGTGAAGATAATAATAAACCATCCACCAACTGCAAAAAAAAGACACAGAATGTTTGTTAAAGGAAACGCAGTACATTCTTATGATCCGCAAACTTTTGAAAAAGAACTTTTCAAAGCATCATTGAGAAACGAAATTTTGATGTTGAAATATGACGAAAATAACAAGATCGACGAAAAGGACTTTAATTTGCCATATAATGGGCCTTTGTATGTAACCTTAACCTTTTTCATGCCAATACCAGAAACCCTGTCACTTTCAAAAAAAACGGCATTGTTGTGGATTCCAAATCACTCAAGCAAACCAGATTTAGATAATCTTGCAAAATTTATATTAGACGTAGGAAATGATATACTTTGGAAGGATGACAGGATGATAACATCCCTTGGTCTTGTGAAAAAATACTCTTTTAATCCAAAAATAGAAATAGAGGTAATTACAATGGACAAACGACTTAGTGAAGAAGATAAAAAAATTCTAGGGTTATTTTCTCCAAGAAAAGTAGAGTCTATACTAGAACTTTTAAAAGGCATTAATCCAAAAAAATACATAGAAAACATAGAAGGGGTAATACTTGTTTTAAAAGAACTTGCTAATCATAATAAAGAGTTCTCGGCTATAAAAAAACTACTGGAGAAAAATCATGGAAATTAAAAATTATAAAGAAATAAATTCAGGGTGTTTAAAAGCAACATTTGACTTAATTTTTCCAAAAATGGGAATGACGATAAAAGGTATAGCGATAATGAAAAAAGGAGATCGTCAAAAATGGTTAAACATGCCAAATAGGCAATACGAATTAAATGGAGAAAAAAAAAGAATATCTTTTGTTTATTTTGAAAGAGATAAAAAAGAAATATTAGAAAAACACTGTTTTGAAAAAATAGAAAAAGGCGAGTTTTCAGCCTTTGAACCAAAAAAGGATTTTATAGATGAATGAAGAAGAATCATTAGAAAGGCTAAAAGAAAAAGTTGAAAGCTCATTTCATAATGTTACAGTGATGTTGAATAAGTGTATTCAAGTAAGTAGACCCTATAGATATGAACACAACCATTTCATGCTTGTCGAAGCTATTGCTGAATATCTAGTTCAACTTGAGAAATATAAAAATTACAAAGAAGAGGTAGAAAATGTCTTCTGAAGCCGAGCACGTTCTTTCTTGTATATTGGAATTAATTGAAAACCTTCAAAAAGCGGTTTACTCAAAAGAAGACGAGATAAGTAGAATTTACAAAGAAAAAAACGAAAAAAAATTGGCTGAGATAAAAGAACTTCCTATAGAAAATCGCAAAATAAAAACAGAAAAAGAACGACAAGAATGGCTTTCTCACCCAATGTATAAAATTTTAGAAAAAGAATTAGAGATTAAAGATTTAATTATGAACGTACTAGACAAAATAGAAGTAGCAATTTTAGAAAGTTTTAATGGAGAACTATAATGCCACTAAAAAAAGGATATAGTAAAAAAACGATAGGAGAAAACATCTCTGAGATGATAAAAGCTGGACATCCAAAAAAGCAGGCTATAGCAGCATCTCTTTCGCAGGCCCGTAAAAGCGCAAAAAAAGCAGGTAAAAAAAGCGTTGCAAAGAAACTAAAAAAAAAATAGGAGTATGATTATGAAAAATTTTGTAGTTACATTTTTTTATGAAAATGATAAAACATACCAAGCGATAGTCCCTGAAACACTACTTGAGTCATATATGGAATCGCTTAAAAACAACAAGGTTTTTTGGAGTGAAAACAAAGACTACTCGGCATGGATAAACATGTCTAAAGTTATGAGGGTAATAGCAGTTGAACATAAACCAGAACAAAAAGAAAAAAAAGAAGAAAAAGAAAGAGATCAATAAAGAAACACAAAAACACAAACTAGAAGAACTAGTGAATAGGATGAACATAATAGACAAAAAAGCAGAAAAAGCTATAACAAAAGAAGATCTACAGAAAATTGAAAGAGAAAGAAAAAAAATAGTAAAACAAACAGTTTCAATAATGTTGGAGAACATTAATGGATAATATTTCTTGGAAGCTGGAAAAAAGACATATTTCGCAACTAAAAGACTACGACAAAAATCCAAGAACAATAGGAAAAAAACAATACGAACTATTAAAAAACAACATAAAAACTTATGGACTTATAGATAGGCCGTTTATAAATCAAGACGGAACAATCATTGGAGGACATGTCAGGACAAGGATACTACAGGAGCTTGGATATGAAGAGATAGACGTGTTTGTTTCCCCAGTAATGTTAAGCGACAAACAAGTCGAGGAGTTGTGTGTAAAGTCAAATCTTTTAGAAGGAGAGTGGGACGACGACATTCTTGCAAATCAGTTTGATTTTAGTAACTTGATGGAATGGGGTTTCGAAGAAAAAAACCTTCTGGTAGAAGAAAATACAAGGAAAAGAAAGACAAAGCCGAAGTTTGTTATAGAATTTTCTAATGCAGCTGATCTTATTGAATTTACGGAAAAGCATAAAAAAAGCATGGAAGACTTGATAAAAGAAGTTAAAGCAAAAATAAGGCTTATGGGAGTTGAATATGAAAACTAAAAAAAACACAAAGATAGGTAGGCCTGTTTATTGGACAGACGCAAAAAAAGAAGAACTTTTAAAGAAGTTTAAAAAATGGATGGAAGATCCAAAACACATTTGGTTCAACGACTTTATTTATGATAATAAGTTAAGGCTTGAGACGTTTTATAAAATAGCAAAAGAATATGAACCGTTCTCGGAAGCCATTGAACTAGCTAAATTAAAACAAGAAAACTTTTTAGTTAAAGGTGGCCTTTTTAATAAAACACACCCAGGTTTTACAATGTTTTTATTGAAAACTAACTACAAAGATAAATATAAAACCGCAGACGAATCAGAAAAGGGCGTTGTTGTTAAGGTCTACTCAAAAAAATTCTCAGATGAAGAAGAATGTGCCACAGTAGGTTAGTCTCCTAAGTAATATTTAATAACACCTTCTTTACTTAAATTTTTTGCCAAGTCTAAAACAGCAGACTTTGTACAGTAAACACCCGCTTCACAT
>Ga0180433_10001678_pt1 | contig 36537 bp, 33 predicted proteins | sample SS_ome_8_FD_132980 | JGI IMG/M metagenome (GOLD analysis project Ga0180433, IMG submission 132980) | Hypersaline lake sediment archaeal communities from the Salton Sea, California, USA - SS_1_D_1 metaG | ecosystem: Environmental > Aquatic > Non-marine Saline and Alkaline > Hypersaline >... | reverse complement strand
GCAGAAATAAGATGAAAAAGTATTCCTCCTTATTTTGGTATGTGGCTCTGTTTATGTTGGTTCTTTTGACTGACAGAGCCACAAAATTTTTTGCTCTTTTTTATAATTTCAAAAATTACAAAATAACCAAATTTTTACGTTTCGACATTTTATTCAATCGCGGTATGTCATGGGGTATGCTTGGCTCTGACAATTCGATAATTTTTTTCGCTGTCAGTTTTTTCATTGTGCTGATCACGGTGGCAATAGTGTTTTATGCCTACAAGCGTTTCAAGGCTGGTCATACGATTGTTGGTGAAGTTATGGCAATTGCAGGTTCTGTTTCCAATATTTTGGACCGCATTTTGCACGGTGGTGTCATAGATTTTATTGTGATCCATGTTGGTCAATGGTCTTGGCCAGTTTTTAATGTTGCAGATATTTTCATTGTCCTGGGCATTTTTATTGTTTTTGTCGGCATCTGGTCAAAAAAGTGAGTGCCTTGCTATGTCGTCCACACTGAAAAAAAGCTGCTATTTATTTTCTCAATTTTTAAAAGATATAATCTCACCTCCGTTTTGTTTGTACTGCAAAGATTATTTGCATGAAAGAGATATATTTTGCAAAGAATGTTACAACGTAATTTGTCCAGTGGTGACTCATGCCATTGAGGTGACAAAAAAGTATCAGGTCAAAGTGTTTGCTATTTCTGCTTATAAAGATCCTGTTAAATCATTGATCTTGTCTAAAGGTAGTTCTGACATTGTTGCAAGTCGAAAACTTGGAGATCTGATTTGGCAATTAACACATCTTAAAAATGCTCATTTTGATTACATTGTTCCAATTCCGTTGCATTGGCAACGTTATGCGCAAAGAGGCTTTAATCAGGCTGTCGAGATTGCTCAGGTGATTAGCAAAAAAAGTGGCAAGCCTGTTGCGAACATATTAAAAAGAAAAAAAAGAACAAAAAGACAATCGGGTCTTGAGCCGAACAAAAGAATTTTAAATTTATCCGGAGCTTTTGAGTTGAATGTAAAAGATTGTGAAAAATACAAAAATAAGAATATTTTGATTGTCGATGATCTTATTACAACTGGCTCTACCATTCGCTTTGCATGCAAACATTTGATTGCGTTAAAACCCAAATCGATACTCGCCGCAGTTGCATGTCGCGTTGTGTGATTTGGTGTAATTAAAAATCCCATTTTTTTATTTTATTAATTTTGTAAATTGTGATACAATGCTGTCTATTAATGTGTTTTTGATTTGAAATTTTATTTTTGTGTGTAACATTTTTAACCAATCAAAATTAAAGGGTTATGTATGAAGAGTAAAAAAGCTTATTTAGTTTTAACTCTAGCTCCAGTTCTATTATTGTCTGGGTGTAAATGGTTCGGTGGAACAGCAGATAAGGCTGTAAAACCTATAGTAAAAGGGGCAGGTGAGATACCAGGGGGTGTGCTTGCAACGTGGGGTGATGGTACTCCAATGATAAAGCAAGAAGAGTTTGATGAAACACTTGATATGATGATGAAAGGGAAACCAGAACTTCAAAATCTTCCAGAAGCATTTCTGCCAATGGTAAAAACACAACTTTTAAATTCTATTGTGTCTTACAAAATTATTGATAAATGGGTAAAAGATAACAAGCTTGATCAATCAAAAGAGTACAAGCAAAAATTTGAAATGGCTCTAAAAAATGCTACAACAGCTGTAAATGTTGATACATTTATGAGTACGCTTGATATTGGATCTTCAGAAAAAGATTACAAAGAATACTACGAGAAAAACAAAGATAAAATCGCTCTGGTTTCAATGGGTGGTGTAAAATCCGAAGGTGTTAAGTTTGAAACAGAAGCTGCGGCAAATGCTTTCTTGGCAAAAGCGAAAGCAAAAGGCGCAGACTTTGGTGCACTTGTTAAGGCTGATGAAAATCTAAAAAAGAATCTTCAAGACTTTTTGTATGTTAATGACAAGAGCAGGATCAACAGGACGCTCAGAGATGCCATACTTGCAATTAAGAGATTCCCATCTGTAATTATGGTTAAAGAAAATGACAAAACATTCTGGGTTGTTAGTGCGACAGAAAAGACGGAAACAAAATATCAACCATACGAAACGCTCAAAGCTCAGATAGAAAACACGGTAAAACAAACAAAACAACAAGAAGTGTTGATGAAAAAAATTGAAGAGCTCAGAGGTTCTTATGGCGTAAATGTCAAAGAAGGTGTGTTTATGCCAAAACAGCCACCAGCTCCTAAAGAAGCTCCAGATAAAATGCCAAAACCCAAGAAACAAAATAAAGCTGCAAAACCAGTTAAGTCGGCAGCAAAGGCAGCGTAGCAATTTATTGATTTAGAACTAAAAGGGGAATTTACTTAACGATAAGTAAGTTCCCCTTTTTACTGAAACTAAAAGATGCCATGGGAGATTTGTCCTACGAAACTTTAGCCAATGCGGAAGGTGGGCTTCAAAACAAACTTTTTAATTGGTATAATGGATAAAATGTTATCGTGAGTTTATAGCTTAATTTTTTATACACAGGATGTGACTATGAAATACAAAAACGTAAAAATCTTTTTTTTATCCCTTATTACTTTACCGTTGTTTGCGGAAAATCTTTTTTTAATAGATAAAATCGAAACGATAATATACGGTCCCCAAGAGACTTCCATTATTACCAAATCAGATCTTGAGCGTATTGGGTTCGATGGACAGCCAAGAACAAAAGATAAACTTATTTTTGAAAATTTAGTTTTTCAGGATGCAAAAAAATACAATATATTGGATGAAAAACTCGTGGACAGGTACATAGAGGCTGTTCAACGCGAGCACAATATTTCATTGGAGCAGTTAAAAGAGATGTTCCGCTCACATGGGTATACTTATGAAGAAGGGCGAGAGCAGCTTGCAATGTTCAACACAATTAATCAGTTGTTAGATTTTAAGATTCGGTCAAAAGTTATTATCCCTGAAAGTGAAGCAAGGGAATATTACAATGCCAATCCTGTATATCAGGAAGAAGCATATAGCTTGCAAAGAATATTTGTTCCAATAGCCCCAGAACAAAAAGAGCAAGAAGTAAAAAACAAAATAAATACGCAAATCAAAATTGGACAAAAAATTACTGGAGCAGAGTATACAGATCCATTCTGGGTTGAAAAACCAGATTTAGCAGAGGATAAGTCGTTCATAAAAAATATGTCCGCAGGGCAAATTTCATCACCAAAAAAGCATGAAGGTGGGTTTGAGCTTTTCAAGTTAGTTGAAAGAAGGGAGCGGCAGTTGATTCCTTTTGAAAAACGCTACGTGGAAATATTAAATAAACTTCGCAAGCCGTTATACGAAAAATTGTTTAGTGATTACAAAGAAAATTTGTTTAAAGAGAGTGTGATTATTCACCTGTCTTAATTTTTTCGTACAGCTAAGATTCTTTTTGATTCAGTTTAGACTCTTCAAACAAAACTAATGCTTTTTCAATTAAATCTTTTTTTCGGTTTTTTAATTCAGGTTTTGTGTCAAGATATGCGCCGAGTAGTTTTGAAAAATCCATAGAGACTTTCAAATCTGTTCTTCTTTCTCGGACGATGTTTTTTCGTATCGGTATAATTCCCACTATGTGCATTGCTTTTGCACAGTTTTGTTGTATGATTTGCAGATCAACTTTATCTTTTTCATTTTTTGGAACATGATACAAGATTTTTATTATTGCACCTTCTAGCTCATGTTTTTCAAGTTCTTCAATGATTTGTGTTGTTTGGTCTTTATGCTCTTTTAATTTTATCTCGACTTGTATAAATTTTCTTGTAGGCGTTTTTATAAATTCGTGGCTAGTTTTTTCTGCTCCTATTTTGACCAAACAAAATCCCTTCTCTTCTTTTCTTTCTCCAAAATCAATTCTTTCTATCGACCCGGGATAAATAATTGCAGGGTATCCATTTTTGTTTAGATTTTGGTATCTGTGCAAATGTCCAAGGGCTACATAATCAAATGGTTTGATTGTAAGTTGCGATGGAAGGAGTATCGGGTCGTTGCCGTAGATTGCTCTTTTTTCTGAGCCAGAAAACAGTCCTGAGCTTACTGTTAAATGTGCAGCTAAAATTGACGGAGTTTTGGGATCAAGTTTTTGTGCAAAGTCGTTGATTATGCTCCCGACGGCTTTGCCGATATAATCTGTGATATCTTTGTAAGATTTTACAATGTGCGCATCTGACAGCGATATATTGTTTCTTGCAGGCCAAGGGATACCGACTATTTGAATGGACCCGTTTTTGGTTTTGAGGTTTATTATTTTCGGCTTTGAGATTACATGAAATCCGTCTATGGGGAGTTCGCCAAAAACATCTAATGAGTGCGCTTTGCCAAAGCTGACAGGATTGTCATGATTACCAATAACTATGACAACGGGAATGTTTGCTTTGTAAAGTTTTAAAAAGCAGTTGAATAATAATTTTTGTTGTGTTGGTGTTGGGTTTGTTGTTTTGTATGCATCGCCGCAGAATAGAAAAAAATCGACCTCTTTTTCTATAGCGGTATCGATACAAAAATTAAGTGCGCGTTGAAAGTCCAGTAGCCTTGAATGAATGCCTGTTTGAGGGTCAATTTTTCCGTAGTTTTCTATGCCAAAGTGTATGTCTGCTGTGTGAATAAACGTTATCATAATTAGCTGCTCTTTTTTTGCAAAGTTTTGATTACTTTTTTCCTATTTTAGCATCGATAACATGCTTTTGAAATTGGAAAATAAAAATTCCACTCAGAGTTTAATTTTAAATTTTTACAAAGACACCAAAAAGCATTTTGGTGCAGTTACGAGTATTTTTTTTGGTTTAGAAAGTTCTACATCTTCAGAAAAAATATTTGCTGTGGGTTTAGTGTGATGGAAATTGTTCATAAAATTAATTCTTTCTAATTGTTCGTCTTGTTGGTACAGATAATCGCTGAATATTTGAAATGCCTCTTTTGCTCCTACTAGGCTCGAATCTTTTGCCCTCTCGACCAAAAGCGAGCATAAAAAGTCATAGAATTTTACTTGTGGTTTGCAAAGTATTATGAGTTCGTTGTACAGCTTATAAGCAAATGTTGTTTCGTAATCAAGTTCAAAGAAATTGTCAAGATCAGTTGCCTGGTCTTTGATAATTTTAATTATTTTGCGTGTAGCTTCGACAAATAAAAGCTCTTGGTAGATGGATTTGTTTACGCTAGATTCTTCTGCTTCAAGGTATCGTCTTATCTTTTCGTCGTGGTTTTCGCCGAGTTCTCTAAATTCTTGAGTTTTTCGTAAGTGTTTTAAAATAATAGGATGATTTGAAAGTTGTCTTGCAGCTTTTATTTCGTCATATGTTATTTCTGTACCGTTTTCTATCAGGTATATAGCTATGTGTTCAATTAGGTGTTTGTTTAGTGGAGATTCTGGACGCAAGGCTTTGCAAAGAGGCGTTTCGCCCTTATTGTTTTTAGCGTTTATATCTACACTATGTTGTTCGTCGTATATATCAGCTCCATATTTTTGGGTGAGGAGCTTAAGGGTGTTTAGATTTCCCCCAAATACTGCGTAATGAATTGGCTCGTCTCCTGTTTTAAGATTTTTTTCTCTTGGAGATACTCCTTTTTCTTCGATGAGATAGGTAATAAGTTCTTCATGTTTTTCTTGTTTTTCATTTTGCCACGGCAATCCAAAGTTTCCTCCTTTGCAAGCATAGTGGAGTATAGTTTCACCATTTTCGGCATCGAGTTCACTTGCAGATACCCCACGTCTTTTAACAAGGTGTTTTACAATTTCTACACGACCTGCTACAGCTGCATCATGAACGGGCTTTGTTCCCCTTGCGCTTGCCATGTTTGGCTCAATGTGCTTATCAGTTAAATATGTAAAGATTTTTAGGTGCCCGTTTTTTGCTGCACAATGCACAATTTCAGCTCCAGCGGCATCTAGTGAATCTCTATCCACGTATTCGATTAAGTATTTAACTAATTCGTAGTGGCCTTCTGAAACTGCATGGTGAACGACGTTTGTTTCTCTTATTAAAGCATTAAACTCGTCTGGGCTATGTTTTTTAAGGTATTCTCTTTCTAGATGATTAAATAATTCTAATTTGGTGCAAGAATAATGGTCGCATGATTTTTTATATGAATTTTTTTCCAAGTTTGTTTTTGCTTGTCCGTACAAATGATTTTTCAAAGCAAAGTTATCTTTTGGATTGGTGCATACGATGGAAAAAAGGGAAAGTTTTTTGTGGTCCACATCAACCTTAAAATTTAAGTTGATGTTTAATTTTTCTATCAGATAATCAACAACTTCTATACAGCCACCTTGGAAAGAATACCAAAAAGAATTCCATCCAAAACCGTCAGTTTCTTCTGTAGAGTTGGGATCGAGCTCCAAATCTTCTAAGAAATATTTTACTATGTCTAAATGCCCATGTCTACATGCATAGCCAAAAGGAGTTTTTTGTAAAATACCTCCTTTTTCACTCCTGTTTGCACCATGTTCAATTAATAATTTTGCTATTTCCAAGTAGCCGTTTTTACACGCAATATGAAGAGGAAATTCTCCTGTATTATCATTTTCATGAACTATTTCGGGTCTGTGTTGATCTATCATTTCTTGTATTTTTTGTAAATTCCCTATTTTGGCCGCGAGGAAAAATTCTGCTTTTACTTTTGGGTTGAATTTTGCAGCAGAGTTCATTGGTGAAATTGTTGCATTTATTGAAAATAATGCTGCAAATAGTGTTGAAAATAAAAAAGACCTTTTCATGAGAATCTCCATCTGTTAAAAATTGAATAAAAACCAACATTTCTATTTTCAACGTAACAATGAGAACTTGCGCAGTTAAAGGTTTTTAGAATAGTAGTTATTTTTTGTTAAGATAAAGACGTTATAGAAAAAACTTTGGTACAGTATCTTCAGAAAAAACCCTTGCTGTGGATTTGTTGGCAAGTCATTGCGACAAGAAACTTCTGTTGTGGCTATAATTCTTTTTCCAAAGCCTTTTTGCCCTTAATTGTGCATGGAGCTTGGGTTTTGTCATCTTTTTGCCCATTTGTGCCAATAGAGCGGGCTTTTAGCTTTTCAAGGAGCTTTTGCACGTAATTTTCTTTGTTTACTTGTCTGGATCTGCCGATTGCAAGGCAGTTTTTTGGAGTATTTTCCGTAATAGTTGATCCGGCGGCAGTGAATGAGTTTTGCCCGATAGTGATGGGGGCTACAAGGGTATTGTTGCTGCCTATGTATACGTTATTTTGAATTACTGTTTCATTTTTTTTAAATCCGTCATGATTGCAGGTGATTGTTCCTGCGCCTATGTTGACCCGAGAGCCGATGGTAGCGTTGCCAAGATATGCCAAATGTTTAGCTTTTGTGTTTGCGCCTATGGTGCTTTTTTTAATTTCTACGAAGTTTCCTATGACTACATCTTGTTCTATTTTCGATTGGGTGTGAATGTGTGCAAACGGCCCAATTTTTGCATTTTTGCTCACATGAGAATCACGAATTATGGTGTTTGGTAAAATTTCTACATTGTCTTCTACTGTTGCATTCTCTATCGTGGAAAATTTTCTTATGTTACAGTTTTTACCTATTTTTGTATTTCCAAGTAGATGAACGCCAGAACCTATGGTTGATCCCGGTTCTATCTGTACTCCAACATCGACGTGTATTTTTTGTGCTAAACGGAACCTGACTCCATTTTTCATCCAATGTTTTATTATCTCAGATCTTTTGATCTGCTCTGTAGCCCAAAGTTCTTCAAAATCATTTATGCCGCGTATTCTGTCAAAAGGAGCATAGGATGTAACAACTTTGAGGTTTTTTTTGCATGCCATTTGAACAAGATCTGTGAGATAAAATTCTTTAGCCGCATTTTTTGTTGTTATTTTGTCGATACATTTTTTTAGAAAATCTGTTTTTACAAGATATATTCCTGCATTGATGCAGCATTTTTCGTCATAAACGTCTTGGTTAAAATCTTTAGCTTCTATTATTTTTATGCTGTTCTCATCTTCTACAATTCTACCATATGCATGATCTGGACCTGTGTAGTGGGAAACAACAAAACTTATTGCAGCGTCAGATTCTTTATGTTTTTTGTAAAGTTTTTCTATGATTTTTTTTGTGACAAGTGGAACGTCCCCATTTAAAATTAAAATATGTTCTTTGTTCCATAGATCTTTGGTGCAAGCTACCGCGTGACCAGTACCTAGCTGTTCTTTTTGATGAACAAATGTTGGTTTGGCAGAAGTGTTTTTTGATATAACATCTTCTATTATTTCTCTTTGGTAGCCGACGACAAACGTTGTCGGTGCGTTCAGTTTTTCAAGAAGCTTTGCTGAAAAAAGTATCATCTCTTGTCCGCAAATTTTTTCTATTAATTTTGTTTGACCTGTTTTGAATCTTGTAGCTTTTCCTGCGGCTAGCACAACAGCTTGTAGCTTGTCCAATGACATTTTTTCTCCTTTGGTTTTCTTTGTTAAGAGTGAGAAAATGATCTTAGTACATTATAGAGATTTTTATGTGAAAATTAATTTATTTTTATATTTTATCCTTGAAAAACGAAGGCCTTTAAAAAAACGCAAAATAAGGTATTATGGTAACATGCGTAAAGAGGATTTAATTCATTGATATTTTTGTAGATATGGAGAGATGGCTGAGTGGTCGAAAGCGGTCGCCTCGAAAGCGATTATCTCATGAAAGTGGGATCGGGGGTTCGAATCCCCCTCTCTCCTCCATCCGTTCTTCGATGCGCCCTTCGATTAAACTCAGGGCTACTCAGGATGAGCGGGGATGAAGACGGGCTTTATTGAAGATCCAGTAAATCAATGAAGAAGTAAAAGAAGAATGAAAAAATTAAAAGATAGAAATGTTAACGTATAGTCACTACATAAGCAAGGTTAGGTATGTACAATAAAAAACTTTTTACTCCACTCTTAATAATTTTACTGTTTAGTTCAAACGTTTTTTCAAACGTGTATGACAATAGATTTTTTCCGTTATACAAAAGACCGTATTCAAAAAAAGAGGAAATGTATTCAAGGTTTGGCACAAGTTTTTTTGCAATGGCTGCAGATTGTGCACAAGGTATACACGATGAACAAACGTTGATACCAAAAATGTTTGGATGTTATGAGCAGGAAAAGATCGGATATGGTTTGACATTGCAAGGTAAGCCAAATCCTTTGAGAGATGAACTTAAAAATGTAAATTTGCCGTGGATTATCGATCAGAAAATCAATGCGCAGGGTTTGTCTTTGGTGTATGACCAGAATGTATGGAAATATTTGTATGTTGGTGCCTCGTTATTTTTCATGAGGGTCCATTCTAACTTTTCATTTTTATTTGACAAACAAGAATCGGGTTTGAAGCTTTCCGATGCAGAGCTTTCCGGTTTGCAAGATTCAATGTGCAAAATGCATAAGTTAATTGGAATTAACAGTCATAATTTTAACACGACCGGTTTTGGTGATATGGATTTTTATATTCGTGTTGGAAATGTTTGGGATTATCGGTATCGGATCAGAAGAATTGATGCTGGGTTTACGTTAGGATTTTTAGTTCCGACAGGTAAAGAAATCTGTTTAGATATTCCATCGTCTTTGCCGTTTGGTGGTGATGGACATTTTGGTATGTATGGACAATTTGATGCAGAATTGCAAATGAGAGAAGATATTAAACTTTTATTGATGTTCCGGGTGAGTAAAAGAAAATCTAAAACAAAAAATAGACGTTTGCCAATTGCAAAAGAGCATCCTCTTTTTGGAACGTTGATAGCGCCAGTTAATGTTGACCCTGGAGTTTCTTTGGTATTTTCACCGCAGGTCTGGTGGGAAAGTCTCAGAAAAGGATTTGGTTTGCGGGCAGGGTACACGTTGGTGTATCACCGATGTGATGAGTGGAAAGATTGTCGTTCTGCACAAGCCAAGAAAGATCTTCCAGCAAACCTTTCTGCGGTAATGGGTCCTTCTGAATGGGTTTCAGACTATATCAACCTGAGTGCGTATTATGATTTTTATGACGATACAGATGATAGAGATTTTGCTCCTATGATTTCTTTAACGTGGGATTGGCCTTCATTTTTCTTTGCGGGAAAGAGGGTTCCAAAGACTCACAGGATTAGTTTGGGTGTGGATGTAATTTTTTAGTTGAAATATATTTTTTAAGGAAACAGTTATGAGGTTTTTGCCGGCCAGGATATTTAGAATTTTTTCAAATGATTTGGCAATAGATTTAGGTACTGCCAACACCGTCGTGTATGTTCGAAATAAAGGAATTGTGTTGAACGAACCTTCTGTTGTTGCGGTTAAATCAAATACAAATCATGTTCTTGCGGCAGGAAAAGATGCAAAAGAGATGTTGGGAAAAACTCCTGAGAGTATTATTGCCAGCAGGCCGTTGCGAGAAGGGGTTATTGCAGATTTTGAGCTTGCAGAAGCAATGATAAGACATTTTATCAGAACGGTTCATAATGACCGAAGAACATTGGTCAGTCCAAGAATACTTATTGGTGTTCCATCAGGAATAACGCAAGTTGAAAAAAGAGCTGTTGAAGAGGCTGCAAAGCAGGCCGGCGGGCGTGATGTGTACACAATTATGGAACCTATGGCTGCCGCTATAGGGGCAGGGCTTCCGGTGCAAGAACCATCAGGAAATATGATTGTCGATATTGGTGGTGGTACAACAGAAGTTGCAGTGATCTCATTAAAAAATGTTGTCTATTGTCGCTCAATTCGTGTTGGTGGTGACGAGATGGACAGAGCAATTGTTCAGTACGTAAAAAGAAAATATAAGTTGTTAATCGGTGAGCGTACGGCAGAAAAAGTAAAAATGAATATAGGTGCCGCATTATTGGATGCAAATATGAGCAACGATAGCATGGACGTTAAAGGAAGAGACTTAGTGTCCGGCGTACCAAAAACGATAAAACTTTCAGCTGCTGAGGTTAACGAATCTTTGCTAGAAACAATTGCGTCAATTGTTGATGGGGTAAGAGTTGCACTTGAAAATACTCCTCCAGAACTTTCTTCTGATCTGGTCGACAAGGGAATTTACATGGCAGGTGGAGGTTCTTTGCTGCGCGGTCTGGACAAGTTGATTTCTAAAGAGACTGGTTTGCCGGTAAACATGTCTGAAGATCCTCTTTTTTGTGTGGTAAAGGGTGTGGGGATGGCTCTGGAAAAGTTAGATTTTTTCAGAGAAACGTTAATGAAATAAGGCTTTGTTTTGGATGAATCTAAAAAAATAAGAATTAAAAAAAAGTTTGGTCAACATTTTTTGCGTGACAAAAACATTGTACGATCAATTATTGAACACGTTGAAATTGATGAATCGACTTCTATTTTTGAAATTGGTTGCGGCGATGGTTTTTTGACCAATGAAATTTTAAAAACACCGGCAGAACGTTTGTGGGTTTTTGAAATTGATCCTGAATGGGCTGAGTATGTTAAAAATCGTTTTAAAGTTGATGCAATGCTCTCCGTGTTTACCGAAAATATTTTGGATGTTGATTTTTCTCGTTTTGAAAAATATAAACCGTGGACGTTACTTTCTAACCTTCCTTACAACGTAACATTTCCCATTTTGCATATGTTGCAAAAAAACAGACATCTTTTAAAGGAGGGTGTGGTGATGGTTCAAGAGGAAGTTGCACAAAAAATTGTGAAGACTGGTGGTAGAGGGTATGGATTTCCATCTTTATTTTTCCAACATTTTTTTGATTGGAAACTGTTGGACAAAATTCCTCCTGAGTCTTTTTTTCCGCCGCCAAAAGTTGATTCGCGACTTTTGTATTTTAAGCCAAAAAAAGATATCAATCCGATACCGGACGAAGAAAAATTTTGGAAATTTATAAAAATGTGTTTTAAATCCCCCAGAAGAACTTTAAACAACAATCTTAAGCAAACGCATTATGACATTTCAAAAATACCAGAGGAAACATTGAAGCTGCGTGCGCAACAAATGAGTATGAATGATTTTCTGAGTTTGTGGAAATTGTTGGCATAAAAATCTGAATTTTTCAAAAGATACCATTGATGTTGCGTCCTGGTATCTTTTTTTTTTAAACCGTTAATTTAAATTTTCTAATGCAAAACAGGATGGGTATAAGCTTAGTGTTTTTTTTAAAATCTATTGTTGATTTTTGTTCTCAATTCCTTTTTACTTAAGTATACAAAAGCAGGGACTTGAAACGCAGTTCGTTTTACAGAAATATCCTTAAGGAAAAGCTAAAATTTGAGAGTTACGTTGCACAATGTTAGTTGAAATGCTCGACTAGCATCTGAGTTTTTTTTACGCATTTTTTGGTGCTACGCATTGTCGATGTGTAGCATGTCAAAATAGGGAGTCAAATTTTTGTCCCTGCGTTTTTAAAAAGTTTTTTTTGTTGATTTTTAATCAAAAGAGGGCGTTTATGCAAGGGTGGATCGCGCGAGTTTTTACATCTTTTATTGATATTCCAGACAAGATTGCAACGTCGGTTTATTTTTCTGGATGTAGCGTCAGGTGTAAAAATTGTCACAACAAGGAGATATGGGAAAAAGAAAGTGGGACATTGACGAGAGATGATGAATTGATTGAAAAAATTAAAAACAACAGGTTGTCTGAATATGTTGTTTTTTTGGGGGGAGAGCCAACAGATCAGTTGGATTTTTTAGTTCATATGTGCAAGAGAGTAAAAAATGAAGTGCAAAAACCGGTGGCAATATATACAGGAAGAGAGTTTGAAGTTTTGCCGGACGAGTTGTTGGATAATTTATTTATGGTGGTTTGCGGGCCGTACAGAGAAGATTTGTATCAAGAAGGATGGCCTGCTTCTTCAAATCAAAGAGTTTTTAAAAAAAGAGGGAACATATGGAAGAATTAAAATGCTTTTCTGCATTTAGTGATAGTTTCAAAAAACTTTATTCGAGCATGTCAAAAGAAGTTTTAAAACTTGAAGGAATTTCACCTGAGCAGCTTGATGTTTCTCGATTGTCCGAACGTTACTTCAAAGAGAGTGTTTTGGATATGACGGTTGATGGTAATGCAAACTATGGGCAAGACAGCAGGTCTTACGGAAATTATTTTTCTGAAATGACAAAAAGCCACCTTAAAATTATTGGTTATCACGATATATACCAGTTGTTGAGGGAAGAACATGGACAAAGTGTTGCAGATAAGATTTTAAAATCTGTATGGGAAGGTGATCTTTACATTCATGACAGTACCTCTTTGCAGATTCCATATTGCTGGGCTATGTCAGTGGATTTTTTGCTTCAAAAAGGAAACTATTGGGGGCAATTGAAATCGTACCCTCCAAAAAGAAAACGATCGTTCATGGATCAAGTGAAAGAGGTTACCATTGAAATGGCTCAGGAGATTGCCGGGGCTGTCGCAATTGGCGATCTTATTGTTTGTTATTCCTACTTTGTGAAAAAAGAAGGGTTAGATCTTTCTGATACAAAGGTGAGAAAAGATATTGAAAATGATTTTCAATCGTTAGTTCATACGCTAAACAAAAAGTTGCGACCTTCTCACCAGTCGCCATTTACAAATATTTCTATTTTTGATCGTCCCAATTTGAAGTTTTTATTTGATGGGTATGTTTTTCCAGATGGTTCGACTCCCGATTTTGATTTAATTTGGGATATACAAACTATATTTTGTGATTGGTTTCACAAAGGTGACCCTTCCAATGGCCTCCCGTATAGATTTCCGGTTGTTACCTTAAATCTACGTCTTGATGATAATGGTGAAATAATAGACAAAAGTGCGCTTGATTATTATTCAAAAATTAATTTAGGCAAAGCGTGTTTTAACATTTACATATCTTCCGGAAACAAGGTTGCAAGTTGCTGTAGGCTGACAAATGATTTTGATCTTGCAGGAACAGATAGTTTTGGCAATGGGGGTGTTTCTTTGGGGTCCCACAGAGTTGTGACTGTGAATCTGGCAAGACTTGGCAAGCGTGCAGAATCTTATGAGCATTTGTTACAGCTTCTTCATGAACAACTTGATATGGCAACAAAGTCTCTCTTAGCTCACAAAGCGTTATTGAAAAAAAGAATAAAATCGAACTTTTTACCGTTTGTACAGCGAGGAATTATAAGTATTGAAAGATTGTTTAGCACGTTTGGCGTATGTGGTGTATATGAATGTCTTGAGCAAATGGGTTACTCAATGCTTACAGAATCAGGCAAGGAGTTGGCAAAAGCTTTGTTGCAGGAAATTAAAACGTACGCAGCAGAATGTACCAAAAAATACGATTCTATTTTCAACATAGAGCAGGTTCCTGGTGAAAGTTTGGCCGTTAAGTTTGCAGCTAAGGATAAAGTGATGCACGGCATGGGTTACGATATATACGCCAACCAATTTGTTCCGCTATGGGTAGATTGTGATATTCCCAACAGGATAGAGATCGACGGAGCATTTTCCAAAGTGTTGACCGGCGGTGGAATTTCCCATTTGAATGTTGGAGAAAAGTTAACACACAAAGACCAGATGAAAAAATTAATTGAATATTCTATTGCGGTGGGTTGTGAGCATTTTGCAATAAATTATAACTTTTGCAGGTGTGAAAACAATCATACAACAATTGCCGGTCCATCTCTGAATTGCCCAATGTGCAGCTCTCCGATTGTTGGTCAATATACCCGTGTTGTCGGCTACATAACACCGGTTGATTCTTGGAATAGAGGAAGACAAGCTGAACACAAGAAGCGTGTTTTTAAAGGTAACGCCCTAAAAAAAAATGAAAACAAAGAAGGCATTTTAAATGAATACCCAAAAACAAAAGTTGAACGCTCTACATCTGAAAAAAGATGAAAATATTTTAGTCGTAAAAAGAGATACTCTCTTTGGTAACAATGCGTGGCAAGGAATTAAAAAACCGCAAGATGATCATTTTGTAGAAACAATAATGGCGGCCAAAGAATTTCTTCCTCGATCAGTTATGGAACATGACTTTTCTTACAAGCAGATTATCCCCTACTTGGTTTTTTCACATGCTGATACTTATTTTTTGATGCAGCGCAAAGCAAAAGCGAGTGAACAACGATTAAAAAGCAAATATTCTCTTGGAATCGGTGGACATATCAGGCAGGAAGACATACAAAATGCAGATATTGCTTCATGGGCACGTCGTGAGTTTCATGAAGAGGTTGCGTATGCAGGAAACTTTGACGTGACATTCTTGGGAATTTTAAATGATGATTCCAACGACGTGGGAAAAGTTCATGTGGGCTTTGTGTATCTTTTGCAAGGCGATTCTGATCAGATTAGTGTGAAAGAAGAGTTGCAAAGTGGAACGCTTTTAACGATCGATGAATGCAATATGTTTTACGACAGAATGGAGCATTGGTCAAAAACAGTTTTTGATTTTTTGCAAGCAAACAAGCCGTGAGTAAAAACTCACGGCCCATCTACTGAAGGTTATATGCCGTCTAATTTTTTACGTTCTATTTTTTTATTTAGAGAAGCTAAACGCAAACAAGCCCACCAATGTTAAGCCTGTGAGTATAGCCTTAACTGTTTTAGATTTTTTGATTGCCGTTGTTATTCGTTTGCCTAAAAATAGAGATGCCATATGGCAAATGAAAAAAGGGCTTTCTTTTACGATACCTGTTATTGTGCTACCCAAAGCTTTTAGATAAAAGGGTGTATGCGATAAGAAACCGCCTTGAATTTTTTCTTCTTTCAAGTAAAACTTTGTAAGGGCAGCGACCGCGGTGAGTGTAGAAGCAATTGCAAGTCCACCATACTTACTGTTAAAGAACTTTGAAAAAAATCCTGTGTTTGTGTTTGTTGAAGTGACACACAATGCTAATGATCCGGTCAAAAATAATGCGGTTAATTTATTTGATTTTTTCATATTTTCCTCCATTTGTTTTTAAAATTTAATTTTGTGAAGTTTGTATCTTCATGCCCTTGTGGGGTGTGATAAGTTATTTTTTCCATTTATTGTATATGATCCCATTATACTATACTTTTCACTTCTTTCAAGGGCTTTTTGGTATAAAATAGCTGTTTAATTTACAGACTGAAAATAAACGGGCAAAAGCAGCGTTTTGTAGGCTATAAACAAGAAAAATTGCTTTTTTTAGGCTGTTTTTTTATACTAATTTATGTGAAGAAGACTAGAAAAAGTGAACAAAGTAATTTTAGGAGGATTTTTTGTGATATCGACGTCTGATTTTAAAAAAGGTACAAAGATTCTGTTTAGAGATGAGCCATACATGGTTCTTGAGTATACGCATGTAAAGCCTGGAAAAGGTGGTGCGTTTTTGCGTACAAAGATGAAAAACATGATAACTGGTCTTGTGCGTGAGGAAACGTTTCGTTCTGGGGAAAAGTTTAAGCAGCCAGATCTTCAATACAAAGATATGCAATATTTGTATGCTGATGATGTTTTATACAATTTTATGGATCAAGAAACATATGATCAAGTCGCTTTGAGTGCAGATCAAATTGAGGAGGTAAAAGGCTACTTGAAAGAGCAAGAGATTTACACGATTTTGTATTTCAACGAAAAGCCTATAGCAGTCAATCCTCCGATATTTGTGGAGCTTCTTGTAAAAGAAACAATGCCCGGTGTACGTGGAGATACTGCACAAGGTGGCGCAACAAAACCTGCGACACTAGAGACAGGTCTTGTACTACAGGTGCCTCTTTTTGTCGACGAGGGTGACACCATAAAAATAGATACAAGAAAAAAGGAATATGTTGAGAGAGTAAAAAAGTAAAGAAGGGAGTAGGAACATACATGAGTTTGTCTGGAAAAAGTAATTTTGCTTATGAGAAATTGTCTAGGCGTGAAATAAGATCTCTTGTTTTTCATTTGATATATGCTATGGAATCGTTCGATTACAGCGTTTCTTTAGAGTCCATAGTCGACAATTACAATAGAGGGTTTAATTTTGATATTCCTCTAGATTGTGAAGTAGTTACATTTGCCAAAAGCATCATAGAAGAACGTGATGCTCTGGATAAAAGCATAGAGCCTCTTTTGGACAATTGGCGAATAGAGCGGATAGGCGTTTGTACAAAATTGGTTTTGCGTCTTTCTGTTTGGGAAATTAAACATACAGATACGCCTGCAAGCATAGTTATTAACGAGGCGATAGAGCTTGCCAAATGTTTTTCAGAAAAAGATGCGTATCGTTTTGTAAATGGAATTTTGGATGAGTTTTGCACCCTCCGGTCTTCTGATGAAGGTGAGGCTGAGAAAAATGAGGGTAAGGTCGAGAAAAAAGAGGACAGTAAAAACAAGAAGGCAAAAAAGAGCATAAAAGAGAAAAAATCTTAAATCGATATTTCTAAAGATGCCGCTCGAGTGTAGTTAGCACCGGGCGGCATCTTTTTTTTCGATTTATTACGCCAGGGGCGTAATAAATTAATCTAGATCTTCAAAAAAGAGGCCTAATTCGGTTTTAGCATTTTCAGGAGAATCAGAGCCATGTGTGCAGTTTGTCATGATGCCTGTGCCAAATAATTTTCTGATGGTTCCTTCATCTGCATTTTCAGGGTTTGTAACGCCCATTAATGCGCGCCAGTCTGCAATTGCATTTTCTTTTTCCAGGGCCATGATGATGATTGGTCCAGAGACCATGAAATCTATAACCTCTTGGAAAAAAGGCTTTTCTTTGTGGACAGCGTAAAATACTTTTGCTTCTTCCTCTGACAGTTGAATTTTTTCCATTCTCAATATGGTAAATCCATCTCGTTCGATCATATCAATTATTTTGCCAGTATTTTTTGCAGCTATTGCGTCTGGTTTGATAATTGCAAATGTTTTTTCCATTTGTTTCCTTTCATGTAATGTGTATGCAAAAATAGGCCATGCAATACATGACCTATTTTTATTTTTAGTTTTAGATTATTTATCTTTATTGTTTTTTGCAGCGTGTTCTTCAAGTGCAATCTGTAGAGCGCTCTTAGGTTTACCTGCTGCAGAAGGTTTTGATTTTTTGTGAGCTTCTTTTTTCCGTTTATCCTGCTTGTCTTCAGAAGCTTTAGCGAAGGTGGAAGCTTGTCGCCTTGGTTCTTTTGGCTTAAGTTTTAAGCTGAGTCCAAGTTTACGCTCGTCTTTGTTGAGATTTATTATTCTGAATTTATGTTTTTCGCCAAGCTTAAGGATATCTTCTACTTTTTCTACATTTTGGTCAGAAAGTTCTGATATGTGTACAAGTCCTTCGATACCTTCAGGAAGCTTAACAAATGCTCCAAAGTTTGTAATCTTGGATACTTCACCGTCGATTATTGATCCTATTGGATATTTTTCTTTGACCTGTTCCCATGGATCTTGAGAGAGTTGTTTTACGCCGAGTGATATCTTCTTGTTCCCCTCGTCTATTCCTAAAACGATAGCGTCAACCATATCACCTCTTTTGTAGATGTCCGAAGGGTGATTGATGTGCTCTGTCCATGAAAGATCAGAAATATGTACTAAGCCGTCAACTCCAGGTACAAGCTGCACGAATATGCCAAAGTCTGTTATGTTGCTTATTGTTCCTGAAATCTTTTCGCCTGGCTTGAATTTTTCGCCTATTGATTCCCAAGGATTTTTCTCAAGTTGTTTGACACTCAAAGACATTCTTCTGTTGTCAGGGTCTAGAGATACGACAAGAACCTCAACTTTGTCACCAGCTTTGTATTTTTTGTGAAGATCTGTGATCCTATCTGTCCAAGAAACTTCTGATATGTGTACAAGGCCTTCAACGCCTTTTTTGATCTCTACAAAGAGGCCATAATCTGTGATGCTCGATATTTTTCCTTTGACTTTCGAATTGACTTTGATTTCTTTGGCAAGTTTTTCCCATGGATTTTCTGTTAGCTGTTTTAGCCCAAGTGATATTTTTTCATTATCTTTGTCGAAAGAAAGGACCTTAACGGTTATTTGATCGCCTATTTTGACCATTTCGCTTGGATGCGAAATACGTCCCCATGTCATATCTGTTATGTGAAGCAGTCCGTCTACGCCACCTATATCGATAAATACCCCATAATTTGTGATATTTTTGACTACTCCTGGTATGACATCAGCTTCTTTTAATTTATCAAGGATTTTCTTTCTGGCTTCTGATCTTTGCTCAGAAAGGAATTTTCTACGTGATATTATCACATTACCACGCTTTTTGTTGATTTTTATGATATTTGCGGTGATTTTTTGACCCACAAACTGGTCAAAATCTGTAATTCTTTGAATATCTATCTGAGAACCCGGCAAGAATGCTGGAATTCCGATATCTACGCTTAGACCACCTTTTACCTTGTGAGTTACAAAGCCTTCTACTGGTTTTCCTTCGTCATGAAGCTTCGTGATTTCATCCCACGCTTTTAATGCTTTTGCTTTTTCGTACGAAAGAATTACGTTGCCATCAACACTTTCAAGCTCATCTAGAATGACTTCAATCTCGTCGCCAGCGTTAAGAGTCTTTAATTCGTGTTCTGCAAATTCATATTTTGGTATTAATCCTTCGGATTTGTAGTTTATATCTACTAAAACACCGTCTGAATCAACTCTTTTGATTGTGCCAGTGATAAGTTTTCCTGGCTTAATTTTATCGAATATACCTTCTAGAAGCTCTGAGAGCTCTTTGATTTGTTCTTCGTTGATTTCTAAGCTAATTTCCTCACTGATGGCATCGGCTTTTCTGTAATCCTCTGGTCTAATAAGTTCTTTGGACATGCACTTCCTGTTAAAAAATGCCTCACAAGTAGGCGGTTAAAAAGGTTGATAATATATAAATAACTACATATTTAAAATAACATGAAATTTGTCAATTGACAAATAAAATAAATATATTGCCTATTTTAATGTGTTCTATATCTTTACATAATATTTACATATTGCCCCGTGCAAAGCCATATCAGCCAATTTTATATTTTTTTGACAATATGAAAAATTTTGTTTATAATAAAAATATACATTATGGAGCGTTTTTCTAGACTTTGGTGCTTGTCTGAAATTTCGCCTTTTTCGATTTACAGAGTGATTTACACAGTATTGAGGAGATAATTTTGATAAAATTTTTACTTTTAACGGTTATAGGATGAATGAATTTATAAAACTTGGAATAACAGAAAATATTATTAAAGCTTTAAGTGAGGCTGGTTTTACCTCTCCGACGGAGATACAGGCAAAAGCTATACCGACGCTTATTGCAAATGAAAAGGTTGATTTTCATGGTCAGGCCCAAACGGGTACCGGTAAAACATTAGCGTTTGGCATACCCTTATTGCAAAAAATTGATTTGCAGGACAAATCAGTTCAGGCATTGGTTATTGCACCAACAAGGGAGCTTGTACTTCAGATTGTAGAAAGTTTGTCTTTTGCGGCTAAATTTTACGATAATTTAAAAATAGCTCCTATTTATGGGGGTGTCGATATAGAACGTCAAATAAGACAGCTTAAAAAGGGAATTCACATTGTTGTTGGAACACCCGGTAGGTTAAATGATCATATCAGAAGAAGAAATCTTAAATTAAATAATCTCAAAACGCTTGTTTTGGATGAAGCTGATATCATGCTTGATATGGGGTTCAAAGAGGAAATAGATTTTATCTTGTCTAAGTCTTGCAAAAACAGGTCTATATGGCTTTTTTCAGCCACAACAAAATCTGGAATAGATGAAATTAAAAGAACTCACATGAAGGACGTAGAGTCTGTAAGGATTGCAAAGAAAAATGTTACAGCGTCCAATACAGAGCAGTTTTCCTGTGTTGTACCGATGAGATACAGGCAAAAAGTTTTATGCAGAGTAATTGATACGAGCCCGTCATTTTATGGAATTATATTTTGTCAAACAAAGTTGCTTACCGCAGACGTTGCAGCAAGACTTTCCAAGCGAGGTTATAGTGCTGGTGCTTTGCATGGTGATATGGACCAGAAAATGAGAAATAAGGTTATTAAAAAGTTCAAAGACAAAGAATTTGATATTTTGGTTGCAACCGATGTTGCAGCACGTGGTATCGATGTCAACTCTTTAACGCATGTTATCAACTACTCATTGCCAGAAGATCAAGAAAGTTATATTCACAGAGTTGGGCGTACAGGACGTGCTGGAAATAAAGGTACTGCGATAACATTTGTTAATTCAAGAGAAGTGAGGCGTATGAAATCTATGGCACGCAGATTTTCTGCAGATATAAAGCCATTTGATATTCCTTCTCTGCAGGATATCTTAAAATCAAGAGTTTCCAAGGCGCTTTCATATTCCAATGAAAATTGTGAAAAAGATACGCAACTTAATGGCGCGCTAGATCCGTTGCGTTCTTCAATTTCTGATTTGCCTAAGGATAAGTTGGTCAATATTGCCGTCAATCTTTTATCAGATAAATTTTTAAAGTCATATAGTAACGAACAAGAAATACCTGCGAATGCTTTATTGGAAGATTCGGGTGGCCGATCAGGTTTTAGGTCAAGAGGTCGTTCTTCTTTCAGAGACAGAAGTTCCGGGGGTAGACATTTTGGAGACAGACGTTTTAGAGATAGAGGAAATAATGGCAATGTGAGTGAAATTGTTTTACATGTTGGTTCTGAACATGGGATAAACAGATCAGACATTGTGAAATATTTTGTAAACTCAAGAGCTATTGATCGTAAGCACATCGAAAAGGTGCGAGTAATCAAAAGAAGAAGTTTTGTTATGGTACCTTCTGGAGTTGCCAGGAAAGTTGTTAGTGCTTTGAATGGCAAAAAATTTCAGAATAAAAAGATCAGAGTTGGAATTACCGATCGGTAGGTTTTAGTTTATTAGTCCAACAAATGAGTGGTTTATAAAATGAATAAAATTAAATTTAGTTCACTGTTAACTTTTTTGTTATTGCTCAATTTTGCCAATAACTCTTTTGGCATGCGCGACAGTAAATCTTCTGAAGTACTGAGTGCAAGCAAAAAAAGAATATATCCAATTTTTGCTGCCAGGTTCATTGATGGTAAGACTCGGCTTTACGATGTTGAAACAGGACGATGTTTTAGAACATTGCCAGGCACTGGCGTTAAAGGAAAAGAAGCCAACAGCGTGGTATTCGATAACTTTGGAGATCTTGTTGCTCGGAAAAATGCAGACGGCGAAGAAATAGAAATTTGTGATTTGCAGACAGGTCAGGTTCTAAAAACCTTAAGAGCGGATACAGGAAAGTTTTTTGATTCATTGTTGTTTAGCCCAACCGAAAAATTACTTGCTTCAGTGGAGATAGCATATTCTTTACCTCCAGGAGTGACGGTAAAAATCAAACTTTGGGATATTCAAACAGAATCTTGTGTTTACACTTTATGTAATGTTGATCACGAAATTGTTTTGCCGAAATTAGCATTTAGCTCCAATGGCAAGTTGCTTTTTAGTACTCTTTTTGCAGGAGGTCTATGTAAATGGGATGTTCAAACAGGTAAGGCGGCTTCTGGTCGCAAGCGATTGGGTCTGCTGCCGAAAAATTGTGCTTTTGTGAAAATGGCATTTAACAAAAGCAGAGACCTTATTTGTTGTAGTAATACTCTTGCTTACAGAGAAAAGAAACAGTTTATACAGATCTATTCTTCAGCGGATAAAGATGCTCTTTCGCGACACTGTTTTAAGGTACGTATTGAGCGTATTGTTATTGGTCGCAATGGAGATTTCATAGCCTTTGTTCTTTCTTCAGGTGAATGCAGAGTTTTAGATATTAACGCTGACGTGTTTTGTCCTTTTTCATTCACAGATGTTGTATCAGCCGGATTTATGTACGACCGCGGAATAGTAAACCAACTACATAGTTATAGTGAGGATGAACAAGAGCGAGCGCAATTTCTTTGTGAACAAGATTTGCCAGGAGAGGTTGATGTGTCTGTAGGTGATCGGGCGGAGTCGCTCAAGGCTTTTAGGTCTTTTATCTCTTCTTAAAATCAAGATACAACAAAGTTTTGGCAACAGTGTATGCGGAAGTTATGGTGCAATAAATTAGCAGTGCCAGTGGGATTGTGATTAAGTAAAACTTGTTTGCATATTTTTCCAAAAGCATGAATGGTGTTGCGCTTAAAATGCCGATCAAACCTAGCCAAAAAATGGTGCCAAGAAATTCTAAAAATACATTTTTTATAATCTGGATTGATTTTCTAATGGATGCAATTACACCTAAACTGTTAATAGTAATTGATTGTATCACAAATGATGTTACCAAAGACCACGTGGCCAGCAAAGCTGAAATGAATATGATATACAAGATTTGAGTGAATGAAGATTCAATTTTTTGGTTGCATGTGTTAATTGCATAAAATGTTACTGTTGGTATCAAAAGAAATAATGTCCATATGAGTGCTGTTTTTATTCTGTTTAGAGCTGCAATTATGGCGTCTTTTACGCTTACTTTCTTTTTTTTGCATAACATTGACGTGTGGTGGGTAAGTGCAATGTAGCCAAAATTCATTATTGCCAAGTGAGCAAGGTAAACAAAAATTATTCTGATGTAGTTTAACAATTTATACGGACCTGCCATTTTAAACATTCTTATAACTAAATTTTTTTGAGAGAAAAAACATGACAAATCAAAATTGATGTTGTGTATAAGTATTTCCAGTATGATGTGAGCAAGAATCGGAATTCCCAAATAAACGAGCAGTTTTTTATTTTTCCAGATGAGACTAAAACTAGATGCGGCTGTTAATAACCCCTTTTTGAATTTGTTATAAAGATTCACACTTTCTCCTTTTGTTTTATTTGTATTTTTATTTAGGATAGCTTGTTTTTTTTTGTTAGAGCAATGAAAAGTTAGGAAATTCTTCTGTGTTTTCTTCTTTTTTTTGTAGAAGGTTTTTTAGGAGTATGTTGTGCGACAGTTGCTTTTGCCTCTTTTATTGCGTTTTCTATTTTTTGATTGTATTGATCGTCGGTTACTTTTTTAAATGGAAATTGTTTTGTTGTATCTTGCAAAAGGGTCAGTTGATTATTGGGCAAAAACGGGAATTCTTCTTTTTTATTATTTGTTCTTAATGTTATTGAGTCTACAAAAGGTCTTATTTCAATTTTTATCTGGTTGCCAAATTTTTTATTTTTTTCAGGGGTAAGTTGAGAGTTATTCAGTGCTGTTGTTATGGTCGGTAAAATTGCGACAATAGGAAGGGGGGCGATTGCAAAGCTGTCTCGGTAATATTTGTTTGTCCAGCCAAAGAACCACCATTCACAGTGTCCTGGCGAACTTTTTCTGATAGATTTGGAATGCCTTGAAAAATTTCGTTTTTTTTGTTTTACAACTTTTTTGTTTGTACCCCAGCCAGATTTTAAAGGTATGTGTCGAAAAAGATCTAGTTTTACCTGTAAAAGATTGTCTGGAAGCGTAAAGTTTTTTTTCGCTTTAAATTTTCTCGAGGAAAATAATTTTCCCGGTTGTGAAAAATCTAGAATTTGTACTTTATCCGAGTCAGAATAAAAATTACATATTTTTTTAAATATTGGATCGTTAATGAGTGCGTATGAGTTTTCTATTACTGGCATGCCAAGCAAAATCAATTCATCTACGTCAAATAGGTGCTCAATATGCTCTTGTCTTCTTATCGCTGCTAAGTTAAGGCAAACGGAGCCTCCATGGCTAAACCCTATTAATCGGGTTTTTGGGTATATTCCCTTATCGTGAAATTTTTTAATTTCTTGATTGAGTGATTTGTAAAACTTCTTAGCATCGTTGTATCGTTTTGATGGAGTCATAAATCCTGACCAGCCGAATGTGTAGTAATGATTTTTTATGTCCGGATTTATCCATTCATATTGCTTATCAAATAGTTTTGCAAGGGCAGGGCAACCGTCTATGGTGTCGGTTCGAGTTGTATCTATTTTTTTAAGCCCAAGTTCCTGCATTGCCTGATTTTCGCGAACAATTTTGTCTTGTCTAATTTTGGTAACGTACAATTCATACATTGTGTTTTCTATTTGGTCCCTTTGTATTTGACCCATTGTCTCAATAGACAATACCGGTGCTATGCTTATTATGCCGTGCACAAAAACGGTGAGCCATGTTTCTTGGTTTTTTAATTCAGGATCTGATTTTTTCGCCGAACAGGATGAAAACCCGCTTGTTACAGTGATTAATGCTATAACTATTAAGATTTTTCTTATTTTTTTTCCTTTCATATTAACCCCCACGGCTTTCTTTGTGTATTGTTTTTTCGTTCTTCTTCTCGCCTTTATCTTAGCAAAAACCAATCCGGATTTTCAATATGAAATTATTTTTCATAGGTAAACACTTTTGGATTAGCACTTTTATGCTACAGGTTATTAAAAATTTTTTGTTTTATTACTTAAATAATAGCAAAAAGAGATATTTTTGTAAAAAGTTCTGATCTTAAAAGCCATTGATGAAAAATTGGTTGAGCTTTTCTGCCATTCAAGCGTGATTAGACTTGAAGTTGTGCCAACTGTTGCGAAATTAAAAAAAATGGGACTACAATCTGTTATGATTGTTTGAAATTGTGAAGGTTACAAAAAAGTTGGAATTTAAAAGGTTATTTAGTTCAAAAAAGGATAAAAAATGTTTTTCAAAAGATTTGGGATATGTTGTTCTGAGTTGTTTGGTTTTATAGGTGTTGCATTTCAGGTTGTTTCTGGGGCCTGGAAATTGTCTTATTTATCAAGTCCTCGAGTTACGATTTTTGGAGGTTCTCGGCTGGGTCAAAAAACGGAGTTTGCGCAAATGGCGTTTGATCTAGCAGAAAAATTTGTTCAACATGGAGTTTCTGTTTTAACGGGAGGGGGTGGCGGTGTTATGCATGCCGCAAATTGTGGCGCAATTTCAAAAACAAAAGGTCATACCAAAAGTGTAGGAATAGGGGTGAGCGAGTTAGGTGAAGGAAAAAATCCTTGTGTGCAGCAATATTTTGAGCTGAAATATTTCTTTGCCAGAAAGTGGCTTTTGACCCGTTATTCCAATGCTTTCATTGTTTTTCCTGGTGGATTTGGAACAATGGATGAGTTAGCGGAAGTTTTAACGCTTATACAAACAAAAAAATTGCCAAGAAATCCAGTTGTTCTGGTTGGCAAGGAGTACTGGCGGGATTTTCTTGAATGGTTAAATTACAGTGCATTACAACATGGACTTGTCAAAAAAGAAGATTTACAATTGTTTAAAATGACAGATGATATTGGTGAAGCTTTTTCTATAATTCAAAACGAATGTGGTTGCATAGTGAGCGGTAGTGATAAAAAATAACGTAAGGAAGTGCGATCTATGAAATGCAAGTCTTTTAGAGAATGTTGTAATATTCTTACCCATTCTATTAAAGTTGGCTGGGAGCTAACGCGTAGTTTTACACAACTTTCTAAATTAAATATGCCCTGTATTACAATCTTTGGTAGTGCAAAAGAGGGCAAGGATAGAAACTATTGCAAAAAGGCATTTGCTTTGGCAAGGCGGTTTGTCGAAAATGATGTGCCAGTGTTGACCGGTGGTGGTCCTGGAATTATGGAGTCTGTAAACTGTGGTGCTGCAAGTGTTCATGATAAAAATAAAAAAGAAAAAAAATATACGATAGGCATTGCGGTAAAGGGTGTTGACACCTGGTTTGAAAGTGCATGTTTTTACAACATAATACACGTGAACTATTTTTTTATGAGAAAATGGCTTTTAACAAGGTATTCGGTGGGCTTTGTTGTCTTCCCCGGAGGTATTGGGACAATGGACGAGCTTTTTGATCTTTTGAATCTTACAAAACATCACAAAATACCTGAATTTCCGATTATCCTTATTGGTCGTGACTACTGGAAACCTCTGGTCGAATGGTTTCAAAATTCTTTGAAAGCAGAGTTTTTGAACGAAAGGCTTGCAAATTTGTTTATCGTCACAGATGACCTGGACGAAGCATTTGCGATTGTGTATGAATCTTGCAAAATATTTAAAAAGTGAGGGATGCTCTCATGAAAGATTTCAGAATATCATCACTAATTTTTTTTTCACTATTGTTCAGTTTTGTACACCATTCTTTTGGAATGCGTAGAGCCAAAGCCAAAAGGCAAAAGGTACAAGTGTCAACAGAAAGTGATAGGCTTAGATTTATCTATCAAGGACTTTCTAAAGTAGATAGGGTCAAACTGTTTTTTGCTTGGCAAGAAATTCTCTTAAAAAAGCTTTCAGACTCTGGGCAATCGGATGGTCACAAAAAGAGTTTTGGTCTTTCGGAAGAAGAAGAAAACAATATATTTGAATCGCCATTATCTCGGCAAAAAGATATTTTAGAAACGTTTTCGGCACAAGAGCAAGAATTTGACCTTGAATCACCTTCAAGCCCTTGTGGATTTGTTCCCAGAAAATTAATTTTTCTCAATGACGGAGTGCAAATTTCAGCTCCTTGCTCTTTTTTGCCTGTTGTTTCAGTGTCATGTGCGGAATCAGTAAAGGTGGAACAAGGGGGAATGGCGCAAGCACAGGAGGGAAAAAGCAAATGCATTGTCATGTAGATTTGATCAGAAAATGGATCATCTAACTTTATTCCAAACCAAATAACCGATTCCAGACAGAGCGACGGATGCTATTCCACTCGGAAATGGTACCGGTATAATTCTAAACAAAATAAAGCCGGTAAGACCAAATATAATTGAGCCGATCGCGGCATTTTTGTTTAAATTGTCTCTAAAATAACTGACCAGTAGAGGAACGAGTAAACATGATACCGATATTTCGTAGCTGCTAATCAGAAGATTTATTATATTTTGTGGTACAAGGTAAGATGCGACTAATGCGCATACACCGATTATTAACGTAATTATTTTAGAAAGTTTCAATTTATTTTTTATTCCCGTAAATGAAAAATTAAAGTCTTGTGATAAATTTGAGCTTATTGCGCAAAGGAGAGAGTCTCCGGTTGATGTTATTGCTGCAATTATTCCGCATACTGCGAGAATCAAAACAATATCACCTGTTAATTTTGTGAGCACGGGAATCAATGGGCTACCTGAAAATGCGATGCCCATAAGTTTTGCTTTTACTCCAAAGTAAATGGGAACAAGCGAAAACAACAATAGCAATACACTTGCTAAAATTGCCGATAGAGCAGCAACTTTTCTGGTTTTTGATGCAAAGAACCTCTGGGCTAAATCTTGCTCTATGAGGGCAAATAATGCTGGCATAGAAGCTATGCTTATTAAACTTACGATACTTTTTGAGCTGAACATGCTTTGAATTTCCGAAAGAGACGAAATAGAAAAAAACGATGCAGGTTCTGAATATAGCGAATACAAAAATATTCCAAGAAAAACTATTATGACAAATATAACTTGGGCACTGTCTGTTATCGCTACAGCTTTGAGGCCGCCCAAAATTGTATATGCAATTATAAACGCCCAAAATCCTATGAATAATAATTCGCTACTTATCCCTAAACCCAGAATTACCGACCTGGACGCAACAATTTGGGCTACTACTATACCAAACATTGTGGCAATAGAAAGCAGAGATGCTACTTTTTTGAGTGCAGGGCTTTTGTATTTTGTTTCAAACAACTCAGCAGTTGTAGAAACGTTTAAAGATCGCAGTTTTGATGCAAACCCAAGGCCCAAAAGCAAAAAGCCTAAACTCATTCCCACAGTGTACGTTATTCCGTAGATTCCAAATTGATACGATTCTTGCGACGTTCCCAGTAGCATACCGCCACCAATTTGCGTGGCAACAAGGGTTAGTGTTACGGGCCAAAGGCCTAAGTTGCGGCCTGCAAGAAAGTAGTCTGTAGTTGTTTTAATCTTTTTTGATGCGATTATGCCCAATATAAAATAAAATATGATCATTGAGAAAAATATGGTTAAAAATAATACAAAATTCATGATTGTTCCTTTTATACTTTTTAAATTCTATATAAAAATACTATAGCAATTTTAGATTCACAAAATTAAGAAAAATGGTGAAAAATAACACTTTAGGGCAGGAGCCCATGGTTGCATGATGAAAATATAGAAAGGAACAGTAGGTCGTTCATTTTTTGGCCTTTTTAAAATATGTCAATATACCTTAAAGTAGTGTATCATGGTTTGCCTATTTTGTAAAAAAAAGCCTGCTTTTTAGCAGGCTTTTTTTTACAAAATATTTCTTGGTTAGTTAGAAGCAATTCGTTGAATAAATTGCTTTGCTGTAGGAATAAAGTTTCCTCTACCAGAGTTGATCACAAACCAATATAATTTATCGTCTTTTTTAGCAACTGAGATGCTAATCCAGTGTCCGCCAGTGTTGTACACAAAGGCTAACGCAGCTCCGTTGTTGAGTCTAGCTATTCTTGTTTTAATGTCTGCCATCTGTGCTGTAAACCTTGCTTCTATTAGTTTTTGTATCTCTAATCTTTTTATAGCTTCTATTTGTCTGTGAACCTCTTCTCTATTTACTGCTTGGCCGTCTTCTTGCATTTTCTGTATTGTTTTTTCTTCAATTTCTTCAATTGTAGAGCGCATTCTTAAGTGAAGTTGTGCTACGTGTTTTGGGTTCTCGATTACAACGGTATTTGTGTTGTTCGCGGCAATGGCAACTTCATATCCATCAAGGCTTGCCAAGGCGTTGCTTTGTAGAAGTTTGTCTATACTTTCTCCTGAAAGGTCGCTAATTTTGTCTTCTAGATTTACTTTCATTGGTTCAAGAAATTTAGTAGCATCTGCAGTGTTGATGAGACGTTTTGCGTATTCAATTTTTTCCGTCAAAACATAGTTAAGCATAAGCTGTGAGTTTCTAATTGCAAACAGAGCGCATGTTGCACCCGTAAGCTGTTTAGGGATTCTGCTATCTCCTTGATTTGCGGATTTAATTTGTATTACGCATGATCCATCTTGCAGTTGTTCACGGCCAACTACAGTGTTGCTTTGTACAAGTTTTGCAACAAAATGGTTGCTAGTCTGGGTTCTTCTTGCAGCAGTTCCACGGGTGTCTCCTCCCGTTGATTTTGGAATGCCTCCTCGTCTTCTTTTGGCTCTCCTGCGTCGTGCATTGGCTCTGGCTTGCGCTGCTGCGGCTGTTGTTTTTGCTCTTTGTCTTCTTTGTGCTTCAGTGACTCTTCTTTGATCTTCTTCTGCGGCTGTTCTTTTGCTTAGCTCGATAACTTTTTGTAAATCACTATCTTGTGCGTTGATAGTGGCAACCGCCTTTTGTGTGGGCTCTGATCTTTCTTCTTGGCAGAATTGATCTAGGATTTGTTTTTTAAGAGCAAAAGACTTTTTAAGTTCTGGTCCTGTAAGACTACCTGTCGTTGCATATTTTTTTATTAACCGGTTGAGCTCATTTACTTTTGCTGAAGCAGTGAGTGTTGGCGGTATAAGTGTTAGCGGTATAAATGTACGGGATGCGGCAGCTGTGTCGATCGATCTGCTAATCATAGCTTCAACAGCTTTTCTTTGCATGCCTAGCATATTGGATACGCTAAAAACAACCATGAGTAGTGAGTAAAATGTTTTCTTATTCATATTTTTACCTCCATTAAAGGGTTAGTAGTTTTAGATTCTTTCTTTTTGGTTATCCTAGCTACTTAACAATAGGATACAATAAAACAAAAATATTGTCAAATGGTAAAATTGCTTTTGTTTTGATCTATTCAGAGGGGATATTGGGCTATTTGAGCCCAATGGTTGCCAGATCTTTTTTTAGTTGGTATAGATTAGAAAAATGTACGCCGATTATACCGTATGAGGCGGCTTTTTGGATGTTTTGTGCCTTGTCATCTATGAAAATGATTTGTCGATCATCATGTTTGAGTTTTTCAAGATAGTGGGCAAATGCCTTGTGGTAAGGCTTTTTTAAATACCCGTTTTGTTTTGATGGGATTGATGTCAGGTCGAAATGCTTGATTATTTCAGGGAATTTTATCTTAAACTGTTCAAATATCTGTGCCCCAATGTTAGAAAAAAGATGCAGCGTGTAGCCTTTGCTTTTTAACTCTTTTAAAAGTTTGATCACTTGATGGTTTGGTCTCTGGCAATTTGCGATACGTATGCCAAGGGGAATGTATGGCTTTAGGCTTGCGTATTTTTCTCCTAAGCCGACAATATACTGTTCGGCAACTGAATCGTGCCACTTTAGTTTGATTATGTCATACCAGACAAAGGGGTTTAGCATTGCGATAAGTAATTTTAGCTTTTTTTTACTTTTAAAAAATGTTTTTGAAATTTCTGAGTAGTCATAGTTTACGATAACATCATGCAGGTCAAAGGTTATTATTGTGTTTTCAGGTGTTATTGGCTTGCATTTTACTTGGGCAAATTGTTTTACGATTTCTTTTTTTTGATATGCTTTTTTGGCGAAAGAATAGGCTATTACAGAAAATAATGAAACAAAAAGAACATAAAAAGAGAATGACATAATTACTTTCAGATAAATATATTTTTTAAATCAATTTCTTCATATGTATCAACAACAAAATCGGCTTGTACAAGAGCTTTTCTGTTTTTGCCCGTGTTGATCCCTATACAAAACATTCCGGCTTTTTTTGCAGCTTGTATGCCGAGCTTAGAGTCCTCGATGGTGATACATTTTTCTGGATTTACTTTTAATTTTTTTGCAGCAAGAAGATAGACGTCAGGTTCCGGTTTACATACGTTGTTTACATCGTCTACGCAATATATGTGTGAACCAAAATATTGCTTTAGATTAAATTTATTGTCTGCAAGTAAGACGCTTTTTGCATCTGCGTTTGTTGCGACTCCCTTTTTTATATTCAGCTTTTCTATTTTTTTGTAGAATGGCAAAAAGCCGTCTATTAACTTTATTTCTTCTTGGTAAGATTTTATTGCAAAAACATTTTGCGCATCAACAAGTTCTTGTGGGCTTTCTTTTAAATTGAAATACTGTTTGATTAGTTTGCCAGACTCGATGATTCCTATCCCGTGGCATTTCTCTTGGAGTTCCTTTTTTACATCATCTGTTAGATGTACCCCCTTGGATTTGAGCATGCAGACGGTTGCTCTTTTCCATATGTGTTCTGAATCTATGATTGTGCCGTCCAGATCGAATATTATCGCCGAGTATTTCATATTTTGCCTTTTTAAGGTAGTCTAATAAAAACGATTATTTTGTTATTAGGGTAATAAATTGAGGTATTATTATGAAGATTAAAAAAGATATTTTCATAAAAACATTATTTTTTATGGTTTTTATAAAGATATCGACCATGTGCAAATTGAGTTTCATTTTTGGATCTAAATTTGCATTTTTGTCAGGCTCTACGACAACAATGCCATTATCTGGAGCGTTTGCCGGTGGAACGGTGAGTTTTATAATTTTTGTTTTATCGCTTGCAATTCGGTATGTCACTTTTGGTTTTTCATCGTTGCATGTGTTGGCGTTTTATGTTCCCGGTTTATTTTCCGCATTTTATTTTTCCTACAAAAATATTTTCTTTAGATTGATGATTCCAATTTTGTGTATAGTTCTATTTATTGCTCACCCTACAGGCTTGCAAGCGTTTGCGTACTCACTTTTTTGGTTGATTCCTGTCGGAATTTATTTCATGCGTTTAAAAAATGTTTTTTTAGATGCCTTGGCAAGCACGCTTATTGCCCATGCGGTTGGCTCTGTTATTTGGATTTACACGGTTGACATGAGTGCGCATGCATATTATTCTCTGATGCCAGTAGTATTTTTTGAAAGATTGACTATTGCTTGCGGTATTTTTGTTTTGTACAAAGTTTTCAATTATTTGAAAAATCTGTCTTTAACAGATCTGAAAATTGCTTCGGCAAAATATTTAGAAGCACGTTTGGCAAAATAGTTTCATTCTGTTTTAAATAAGGTCACAACATGATAAATCATATAGCATTCATAATGGATGGAAATCGTCGCTGGGCCACATCAAAAGGTTTATTAAAACTGCGAGGACATCGGGAGGGTATAAACACTGTAGAGAAAGTAGCTAACTTTTGCTTAGAAAATGGAATAAACTATTTGTCTTTGTATACATTTTCTGTAGAAAATTTAAAAAGATCTGAAAAAGAAAAAGAGTATCTGTTTAACATGGTTGTTGAAGAATCTAATCGGTTGCTGCAAAAATTTATAAAAAATAAAATTAAAGCAAAATTTGTTGGAGATAAAACATTATTTCCCGCTAAGGTTTTACCTGTTTTTGAGAAAGTAGAAAGAGAGACGGCAGATTTTGACAAATTACATGTTAATTTTTTGTTTTGTTACGGATCAAGGCAGGAGATTATAAATGGGGTCAAAAAGATTGCAAGAAAAGTAAGAAATGGGGTCATGTCAGAGCAGCAAATAGATGATAAAATTTTTAATGATCATTTATGGTCAGCAGATTTTCCGGAACCTGACTTGATAGTAAGAACGGGTGGGCAAATGAGGCTCAGTAATTTTTTGCTTTTTCAGGCTGCTTACAGTGAGTTTTGTTTTCTTGATTGTATGTGGCCAGATTTGAATAATGAACACTTAGAAGAAATTGTATCGAATTATAAAAAAAGGAAGAGGAATTTTGGCGTATGAAGAAAGTGTGTATGCTAGGATCGGGGGCATGGGGAACGGCTGTCTCGTCTTTGTTGGCTGACAATGGGTTTGAAGTTAACATGTGGTGTTACGATCCAACAGTTGCGAAAGATATAGAAAGAGATCATTGCAATAAACTTTACCTGCCAGATGTCACGTTGAGTAAAAATATTAATGCGTTTACAGATATTGGTCAGGCTATTCAAGATGTTGAATGGATTTTTGAAGCTATTCCGGTAAAGTTTTTACGTTCCGTTTTGCTACAGACAAAACCATATTTTTCTTCAGAACAAAAATGGGTTGTTTTGAGCAAGGGTATAGAGAATGAAACCCTGCTATTCCCTTCACAGATGTTGGATGATGTTTTTGAAACAGATGTAAAAAAAGTTGCTGTTTCTGGCCCAAGTTTTGCAAAAGATGTTGCGGCAAAACAGTTAACAGCAGTTGATATTGCGTCAGTGGACGAAGATTTGGCTACAGAGCTTCAAGAAATTCTGACCAATTTTTATTTTAGATGTTTTTACACATCAGATGTAAGGGGTATTCAACTTGGGGGTTCGCTTAAAAATGTGCTTGCTATGGCATTTGGAATGTTAGAAGGTGCTGGCTACACGGATAATACAAAATCCTTCATGTTAACGGTTGGTTTGAATGAAGTGGCTAAGTTTGCGAAATTTATAAAAATAGAGCAAGAGACAGTATACGGTCTTTCTGGGGTTGGAGATCTGATTTTGACGTGCACGGGCGGTTTAAGCAGAAACCTTATGGTTGGAAGGCTTTTGGGAAAAGGCGAAAGTCTCGATGAAATTTTGAGAAAAACAGGGGCTGTTCCAGAAGGTGTCAACACCGTCAAGTCCGTATACGAGGTAATTCAGCACTTCAAACTTGGAAGTCCCACATTCAAATATGCACACCACGCTCTTTGGGGAGATAGGGCAAACATGGATATGAAAAAAAGCATAGAATTGCCCCTTTTGGAGTGCATTCACGAGGTTATTTTTGGGGATAAAGACATAAAAGACCTGATATCCTCATTTTCAGGGGCCGTGCCCAAGTAACGTTGAGTCTTTTTTTATGTTCTTATAATTTTTAAGTGAACAGATATCGGATTTTTATCATCAAGCTTTACAATTGAGCCGGCTAGAGGGCGCTGGTCAGAAACTATGCAGTTTTCATCACATATATGGTCAAATTTGCAACTGGGTGAGTGAATAATCTCTATCTTAATTTGTGGTTCATATTTTCTTAAAAACTCAACTACTTCAATAATTTTTTTATTCTTAAAATCGGGCAAAATAACCGGCTTTTTGTTTCCGTCAGATACGTACGTTATTATATTTTTCCCTTTTAAGGGTGTTAATGGGCAAGGGTATTGCGCCAAGCAACTATTTTTTGGATGCTTACTGGGCAAAAAATAGCTCTTGTTGCGTATATTTTTCTTTTCCAGTTCTTTTACTATCGATTCTAGCGGCTTGTTTAGAAGGGTAGGACACGGGGTTTTAGGTGGCTTTTTTGATATTACGACATAAACAGCCTGATTTGTCTTAATCTTGCGTCTGGGCAAAGGTTTTTGACTTAAAATGGTACCTTGAGGCAGGTCTGGATCTTGCTTTTGTGCGAGGAATCGTATATTTAGCTTGTGATCAGAAAGAATAGAAACTGCGCTAAGGAGTTGTTTGCCAACAATTGCAGGAGTTTCAAACTCTTTGGGCTGAAATAGTGTGCCCAGCAGAAGATATCCAAATAAGAAACTGATGAAAGGGATTATCCATAGGTAGCTTTGAATGCGCATACTACAAACCAAGGGGTTAATAAGCCAAGGGCTTTACTGGCCATTTGCAAGTCTTAGACTTGAAAACAAGCACCTAAAGGCATCCAATAAGCCGGATTCTGTTCTTTAAAACTTTTTTCAAAGTTCCAAAGTGGCAACCATTTATCTACGCAACATACCCGCATGTTTAAATCGGAACGAACAGCCGAACATGCTGTTTGTCTTGCTCCAGGTAGGGTTTGCCCCTATACGCCATTACTGACGCATATCGTGAGCTCTTACCTCACGTTTTCACCCTTACCAGCATGAAAAATCACACTGGCGGTTATTTTCTGCGGCACTTTCCATGGACTTACGCCCCCCTTGGTTGGTCTATCCCGCAAAACGGGAAGTCTTCCAAGGTACCTTGTTCGTTGAGAGTCCGGACTTTCCTCTTGTAGATTACTCTACAAGCGATCACCTAGTTTGCCTTTAGGTAAATATTTCAAAAAAATTGCTAACATTAATATATTACCACAAATCTTATAAAAAGTATAGGTTTTTAGGGCGTTTACCCCGAACACATACGGTGCGACAAACACCTGTTCGATCATGATCAGCATTGCAAGAAACACGTACGTAATAACTGATTCTTTTCGAATAGTTATTTTTGCCCATCTGGCAAGTAGAGAAATCGGTATCAGGTACGAAAGTAACAGGTAAATATTGCCATAAAAAACAAAAAACTGTAGGGATACAAAGAATATTGCCAGTGCCATTGGGAGCTTTTTATTTTGATAGAGCAAAATAATGGTGTACAAGCAGAGTAACAACGCTGATATGTTGGCATCAAAAATGGTAAAAATGCTTATGTCTACAAACAGGAAAACCACCAAAATTGGAAGAATGTAAAGATTTATATTTGTCATTTTGTGTCTCATCATACCCATAATTCTATATTTGCAAAGCAAATGATGCAAGTTGGATCACTATTTTACTCCGGATAAAACCGTGGCATTTTTTTTGTTTTCAAGCTATGTTTTAACTGTTGTTTTTGGTTTAATGCTTATCTCAAAATAAAAATTTTTTATGAAAATTATACGAACGCTTTTTTTAATTTTTTTTGTAACAAGCTCATTTTTTTTAGGGATAATTTTCTTTGTTCTGAGAAACAAGGTAATAGATTTTTCTGCCCTTGAAAATTACAACCCTGGAAGGCCTACAATTTTATTGGATGATGAGGGTAACGAATGGGCACGATTTCAGTTGGATCGCAGACAAACTGTGTCATTGGAGAAGATGCCAAAAAACCTCATAAACGCACTGGTCGCAATAGAGGATTGGAAGTTTTTTAGTCATTGCGGGTTGTCTTTTAAAGGCATTATCAGAGCAATTTTGAGCAATATTTATTATGGCCGCAGGGTGC
>Ga0180433_10001677_pt1 | contig 36540 bp, 25 predicted proteins | sample SS_ome_8_FD_132980 | JGI IMG/M metagenome (GOLD analysis project Ga0180433, IMG submission 132980) | Hypersaline lake sediment archaeal communities from the Salton Sea, California, USA - SS_1_D_1 metaG | ecosystem: Environmental > Aquatic > Non-marine Saline and Alkaline > Hypersaline >... | reverse complement strand
TACCTCCACAAGCCCTTGTGCTCAAGCCGGTTACGGGTCTCAAAGCATCACAGCCTAAACGTGCGACGTTTCAGCAAATAGTTATGGAGTCAGGGTTTCGAAGTTTCACAGGAATTGCGATTAAAATCCGTATTGACAATAAGTTATGCAAGCTGGCCGAGAATCAGGCTGATGCCGAAAGCGGGCAGTCAAGTCTATCACCTATTGCCCAAGAGCGGTTAGTTCGAGTGGCTCACAGGCACAAGAAAGTACAATTTTGCCCTTGATTTTTTTTTCACATGTCATATTGTCGGACATAATATAGGGAGCCATCATGCAATTAGAGGCGATCGAAAAGACCGGCCTTGTTGAAGTCGTTGAGCAAAGAATCCTCCATATCATTCGCAAGAATAACCTGTCTGTAGGCGACAGCCTGCCTGCTGAAAGCGAACTTACCGAAGGACTCGGTGTCAGCAGAAGCGTCGTGCGTGAAGCCCTTAGTCGCTTAAGGATGCTTGGCCTGCTCCAATCCAGGAGAAAACGTGGAATGGTCATCACAGAGCCAGATGTATTCGGGGGCTGCAGCCAAGTCTTAGATTCTGTCTTTCTTAACAAAAAGACACAGCGTGACCTGTGCGAGATGCGGCTTACCCTTGAATTGGGCTTAGCGGACTTGTTATTCCTCCGTAAGACAGACAGAGATCTGAGCGCATTAGAAAATGTCGTTAATCGCGAACAGAAAGCGCGTACGGAGCAAACAAGGATCCGACTCGATATAGAGTTCCACGCAACACTATATCAAATGGCACACAACGATCTGCTGCTTCGATTCCAGCGGCTGCTAGAACCCTTTTTCCGTGAAGCTGTCAAGCGGGAGCAAATAAGTGGAAGACGCAAGACAGCGGCTTCCCACAGAGACCTTTTGGAAGAGCTGCGTTCGGGAAGCCCGGATACTTTTCGAAAGAAGATGCGCCAGCACCTACAGCCGCATTTTCTTCGATTGATGAAGAACCGGAGCGCTGGAGATGGAACATGATCAACAGCAAAATAGAAGGCCTTGTGGCTGCTCCCGTGACGGCATATTATCCGGATGGCACTGTGAATCTGGACATAATTCCTTCGTATGCAGCTTTCTTGCGCGCTAACGGCGTTGCCGGCGTATTTATTAATGGCACAACGGGGGAAGGTCTTTCCTTGGCCAGCGAAGAACGCAAAGCGATTGCCGAGACTTGGATGAAGACTGCACCTGGTAATCTCAAAGTTATCGTTCATGTATCGCATACGTGTGCAGTCTCAGCCTGGGAAATGGCTCGGCACGCTGCACAGATCGGTGCCTGGGGTATAGGCGAAATGGGCCCCCTGTTTTATAAGCCCAATACTATTGAAGAACTGGCTGACTATGCTGCACAGACGGCTGCCCAGGCTCCTGATTTAGCCTATTATTATTATCACATACCCTCCATGAGCGGTGTTTGCTTTCCTATGGTAGAATTGCTCAGAGCGGCGGAACCAAAAATCTCGAAACTCGCTGGTATCAAGTATACGCACGAGGATCTTGTTGATCTTGAGTTGTGCCTTGAATTCAAGGGCGGCAGGTACGATATTCTTTACGGACGTGACGAAACACTCCTTTGCTCGTTAGCCCTTGGTTGCCGCGGCGCCGTTGGCAGCACCTACAACATCATGGCCCCGCTTTACGCCCGGCTTATTGATGCTTTTGATTCCGGTAATCTTGCTGAAGCCCGTCGGCTTCAGCGTATGTCAATGAAGGTGATTCGGCTATTAGCGGAGACATCCAGTTTCAACTCCGCGCTGAAAGAGGTTATGAATATGATTGGGCTTAACGTGGGTGGAGTTCGCTCTCCCTTAAGAAATATCGAAGCTGCCAAGATTACCAGATTAAAGGCCGCCTTGAAAGAACTCGGCTTCTTTGATTTTTGCTCAAAGCTGCCACCTGCTTAACATGCGAATACCTATGAAGTTGAATACTGCTGCCACGTTGACAACGCGTTCACTTCTGGTGATCGCATCACTTGCCCTTTCAGTCCGGGCAAAGGCAATAGAGGTTCTGAACTGGAGCCAACTTGCCGAGCTGCCGCCAACAAAAGGACAGACGATACAGCCGGGGTTAGCCGGGGCTTTCTGCGGAATTCACAATGATGCATTCATCATCGCTGGCGGGGCCAATTTCCCCCGGCCTGTCTGGGAGTCGAAGAAGGTATGGCACGATGATATCTATGTGCTCGTAAAAGAATCCGGAGGCTTAGCCTCTGGCGACGAATCTTATCGTTGGATAACAGGTTTTACGCTTGAAAAGCCTATAGCCTACGGTGCTTCGGTTTCAAGCAGGCATGGCGTTGTATGCATCGGCGGCAACGATTCCGAACGGACATATTCGCAAGTTTTCCTGCTGCAATGGGATCCGCAGAGCAAGGATGTCGCAAAAACCTCGCTGCCGAGTCTACCGGATACCTGTGCGTATTCCAGTGCCGCCATGGTCGCAGAGACTATCTATGTGGTGGGTGGAACAGCCGGGCTGGGTCTCGAAACAGCCAAGAGGAATTTCTGGTCACTGGATATGTCAAAACTCAATGATCCAGGCTCTTTCGAATGGAAACAGGTTCTTCCGTGGCCGGGGCCGTCACGGGCGTTTGCAATCGCCGCAGCACAGCACAACGGCACAACCGATTGTCTCTACATCATAAGCGGTCGGCGGATACATGCCGAGGCCGGAGATGAAGGACAGGTACAGTTTCTCACCGATGTATACGAATTTACGCCGGCCAACTATGAACCGCAAAGATACAATCCTGAGAGCGATACCTATACGGGCAAAGTGAACCCATGGCGAAAGCGTAAAGATGTTCCTCGGTGTGTCATGGCCGGCACCGCTATACGTGTGGGACAAAGCCATATTGTCGTGCTTGGCGGTGACGACGGCCGCTTCTACCACAAGGTCGATAAACTCAAAGATGATCATCCCGGTTTTCCAAAAGAAGCACTGCTCTATCATACAATCACCGATACATGGACCAGTGCCGGTTCCATTCCCGTTAATCATGTGAGCACTACCGCCGTCCGTTGGGGGACTGACCCCGTGCGTGATCCAATCGTTATTGCCAGCGGTGAAGTCCGACCCAGAGTTCGCTCGGCAAAAGTCCGGCAGGTTCGCCTGCTCGACAGTGGCAAGCGTTTTGGGGTCACCGATTTTTCTGCAATTGGAATATATCTGTCGGTTATGATTGGTGTTGGGGTGTTCTTTTCTTTTCGTAATAAGAATTCAGATGACTTCTTTCGCGGCGGCCAGCGTGTTCCCTGGATAGTGGCGGGGCTGAGCATCTTTGCGACCATGCTCAGTTCCATTACCTTTATCGCCATACCGGCCAAGGCCTATGCCACCGACTGGGCGTACTTTATATATAATATGACGGCAATTGCTATTACACCTGTGGTGATTCTGTTGTTCCTTCCGTTCTTTCGCAGGATCGATGCGACAAGTGCCTACGAATACCTTGAAAAACGATTCAATCGACCAGCGCGGCTTTTCGCGAGTGCATCGTTTATCTTTTTCCAAATCGGGCGAATGGCGGTAGTGATGTATTTACCGGCTCTGGCTCTGGCGGCGATCACGCCTATGTCGGAATATCAGTGCATTTTCTTAATGGGAACATTAAGCATCATCTACTGCACAATGGGCGGGCTTCAAGCCGTCGTCTGGACCGATACAATACAGACCCTTGTTCTTCTGGGTGGAGCATTGATCAGTCTTACATTGATTATTCTTAGTGTAGGCGGCGGTATTGGCGGTTTTATTTCAACCGCCGCCGCCCACAATAAATTTCACATGATAAACTGGAGGTTTTCTTCAATGAGCTTTGCAACAACAGCGCTGTGGGTGGTTGTTTTAGGTGGAATCACCCAGAACCTGGTTACATATACATCCGATATGGCGGTCGTACAGCGATATATGTCTGTTCGCGATATGCCGAGTGCGAAAAGAGCTATCTGGACCAATGCAATCGCCGTCCTGCCGGCTTCACTTCTTTTCTTTGGGGTTGGTACGGCGCTGTTTGTCTTTTACCAGCACAATCCCGGCCGACTCGATCCTGTCTTTAAGACCGATGCCATCTTTCCGCTTTTCATTGCGCGTGAGCTTCCAGCCGGTATCGCCGGTGTAGTCGTCGCCGGAGTTTTTGCAGCGGCGCAATCAACAATTTCCACGAGTATGAACAGTACATCCACCGCCCTGGTTACAGATTTTATCCGCCCGTTCAATCTCATCCACTCGGAGCGCGGATACTTGCGACTTGCCCGTGTTTCGACATTTGTCTTGGGCGTTCTCGGCACGGTCTTGGCCCTGTTGTTTGCTTCATCGAACATCAAGTCGCTGTGGGATCAGTTTATGAAAATACTGGGGCTGTTCGGCGGCTCCATGTGCGGACTGTTCTGTCTGGGGATATTCACCAAACGGGCAAATGGGCCTGGCGCAATTATTGGAGCGTTGGCGGGAGCGGCCGGAGTGTTTCTTGTAGAGCGGTACACGGACACCCACTTATTGCTCTATGCCTTCGTGGGAATAGCGGTCTGTTGCCTTTGTGGTTATTTCGCAAGTGCGATGTTTCGAGTCTCGGCAAAACCTATCACAGGACTGACCATCCATACACTTGAAAAGACCTGATGCTGTTAGTGCAATACATAGATGGAAGGGGTCGAAAAATGAACCTGAAAAAGATGTATCGGTGGTCATTCAGGACTATGTCTGTAATGCTGATGATTTTGCTCAGTTCACAAGGCTTCGCTAAACCATTGAGCCAAGAAGCTCTTTTTGTCCAGCGGGTAGGCAGCTACAAAGGCGACGTCACGGATATCCGGGTCGTCCGGCGTGTTGAATCACACCCTGATGCGTGGCGGTTATGGCAGCCCTTCATTGGGCAATGGAAGCGGAAGCATCTGGTGGTGGCGTTTGGCGCGATGATCAACGGCAAAAAGGACATGGGCGATATCTTCGCAAGCGTTTCCAAGGACGACGGCAACACTTGGGCCGAGCCGGTGGTCATCTTCGACCACAACGGTCGGCATGGCGCAATCCAGTTCGCCTACGCCAACCCTGTTCTGTTCAAGCCGGCAGACCAAGATGTGCTTTGGTGCTTCGCCATGCGCTGCCCCATCGTTTATAAGAACAGTGAGGATTCACAGCTCGTCGGCGCCTTCACTGCAGACGGCGGGTGCTCGTGGACGCCTGTGGAGCTGGCCATGCACTACGCCGGGACGCTCATCCTGAACGCGGGCGTCCAGCCGACCCAGATCCGGGGCCGGCGGCGTTTTCTGCTGCCCGCGCACCGAAATTCTCTGCAGAAGGATCGGCTTGGTTCGCGCGAACATTTCGTCCTGAGCAGCACCAGCCTGCTGGAGTGGAAGCTTGAGGCGTTCATCCCGCAGCCGGAAAGCGGCAGAGTCTTCCTTCACGAGGGCAACATCGCCCCCGGCGACGTGCCGGGCGAACTGAAGATCGTGATGCGCACCGCCAACTACGAGGACACAAGCCTCACCACCGATCCACCGCGCGCCTATTCCAGCGTCAGTAGCGACGGAGGCCGCACCTGGAGCCCCGCGCAGCCGGAGCCGGAACTGTATAACGCAAAGGCGAAAGGCTTTTTCGGCCGCGCGGCGGACGGCACGCACTTGTACGTCTACAACGACGGGCCAGCCCAGCCGGCGCCGGGTTCACGCATGGCGCTGCGCTACAAGACCAAGCCCGCCGGCGGCGTGTGGAGCGAGCAGATGACTTTCTACGACGCCGGCATCAAGAACTCCTACCCCACGCTCATTGAAGCGATGCCCGGCGACTTCCGCGCTGTGTGGGACAGCGGCACCGCCGAACGCCCCCGCACGCACATCCACTTCGGCAAATTAAGGATGGCGCCATGACTCCAGCCGCCCTTCGCCAGCGTCTAATCACCGGGGAAATGCTCTTCGGCACGCTGATTGTCTCGCCCTCGCCGCGCTGGCCCGATGTGGTGCGCGGCTGCGGACTGGACTTTGTATTCATTGACACCGAGCACATCGCGCTGGATCGCGCGGACCTGAGCTGGATGTGCCAGACCTACGCCGCGCTCGGCCTGCCGCCACTGGTGCGCATACCAGCGCCGGATCCCTACACGGCCACAATGGTGCTTGATGGTGGCGCTGCGGGCATCATCGCGCCTTACGTGGAAACGGCCGAGCAGGTGCAGGCCCTGCGCGGCGCGGTTAAGTTGCGGCCCATCAAGGGACAGAAACTCCAGCAAATGCTCGAGGGTGCCAAGGTTGAGCCGGAGCTGAAGTCCTACATGGAGGACGGCGCGAAGAACCACCTGCTCATCATCAATATCGAAAGCGTTCCCGCCATCGAGGCGCTGGATCAAATCCTCGCAGTGCCTGATCTCGATGCCGTGCTCATAGGACCGCACGATCTGTCATGCAGTCTCGGTGTGCCGGAGCAGTGGGAACATCCGAAGTTTCTGAGCGCCTGCGAAACAATCTTCCGAAAGGGGCGTGCCGCCAACGTCGGCGCGGGCATTCACTTCTGGGGCGGCTTGGAGCAGCAGGTGCGTTTCCTCAAGCTGGGCGCCAACCTGCTCATCCACAGCGCGGACATCACCCTGTTCCAAAAGCATCTGCGCAGTGAACTCGAAGCCATAAAGAAAGCCGCCGGACTGTCCAGCGCAATCGACGAGGATCGGGCCGACATCAACATCTCGCAGCCAGGCAAGTAAGTGTTATTGTTTTGAAATTATAAGAAAGGAAAGTTGGCATGAATAGACGCGACTTTCTCAAATTGTCAGCGTTTAGCATGACGTTTGCATTTTCGCCCAAGCTAATGGCATCTGAGCGCAAGCCCAATGTTCTGTTCATAGCTCTGGATGACATGAACGATTGGATCAGTTCTTTAGGCGGATATTCGGAAAAAGCGCACACCCCCAATTTCGACCGTCTTGGGCGGATGGGCGTCACCTTTACTAATGCCCACAGTCCATCGACGGTTTGCAATCCGTCACGAACGGCAATAATGACGGGGTTGCGGCCGTCCACAACCGGCATATACAACAATGGGCAATGGTGGCGGCCTTCTCTGCCTGATGTTGTGACTATGCCTGAGTACTTTCGAAAGAAAGGTTACCACGTTGAAGGTGGAGGGAAGATATTTCATCATACCCTTGGTAATAATCCACCCGGGATATGGGACAATTACTATCCCCAGGTTCAAGACAATCCATGGCACTATGATTATCCCGTGCCAGGACAACACGTACCTAAGAAAAACTCGCAGTGGCCCGAAGGCTTTCCACTAAATGGTATTGAAGACGTACAACTCGGAAAGAAACCGCCGGCTAACTACCGTTCATTTGACTGGGGGTCCTTTGACAAACCGGATCTTGAGATGGGGGATGGTCAGATGGTTCAGTGGGCGATAGACTTTCTTAAAAGGTCACACGATAAACCGTTCTTCTTGGCCGCTGGAATTTACCGTCCGCATCTGCCGTGGTATGTCCCAAGCAAGTACTTCGATTTATATCCTTTAGATAGCATTAAACTGCCCGAAGTCAAAAATGATGATCTGGACGATGTCCCTGCCGCCGGTAGAAAAATGGCCAAAGCACGACGTGCCGATTTTGAACTCATTAAGAAAACAGGCAAATACAAAGAAGCGGTCCAGGCATATTTGGCTTCAATCAGTTTTGCCGATGCACTGGTTGGACTTCTATTAGATGCTTTGGAAAAAAGCTCATACCACAACAACACAATCATCGTGCTTTGGTCCGACCATGGCTGGCATCTGGGCGAGAAAGGGGCATGGCATAAGCGGACGCTCTGGGAACGAGCCACGCACGTTCCGTTCTTTATGGTGGCGCCGGGGGTAACACAAGCAGGGTCGGTTTGCAATCGTCCTGTAAACCTGATCGACATTTATCCGACACTCATTGATCTATGTGGCTTAAAAGCGAATACGAAATTAGATGGGACCAGCCTGGTTCGGCTTCTGGCCAATCCGCAAGCCGCCTGGCAGCGTCCTTCGGTTATCACGTATGAACGAGGAAACCATGCCGTCAGGTCTCAGCGATGGCGGTATATCCGCTACAATGACGGCACGGAAGAACTGTACGACTGCCGCACCGACCCCCACGAGTGGACGAACCTGGCGGGAGATTCAAGATTTGATTTAATAAAACAGGAATTGGCGAAATGGCTCCCGAAAAGTAATGCGCCGCCCGCTCTTTCAAAGAGGGCTTACCACTTTGATCCGGATTCTTACTCCTGGAGTAGGAAGGAGAAGTCACAGCAATGAAAAGACGAACCTTTCTAAAGACATTAGGTATGGGAGCCTTGTCTCTGGCGCTACCTACCGTATCGTGGCCGGCAAAGAGGACAAAGCCAAACGTACTGTTCATCGCCATTGATGATCTGAGAGGCACCGCAGGCTGCCTTGGTGATAAGATTGCAGTAACGCCTAATATGGATAAGCTTGCAAGAGAAGGAACGGTTTTTCTAAATGCCTATTGTCAGCAGGCAGTGTGCAATCCTTCAAGAGCTTCTGTGATAACCGGCCTGCGCCCGGATACGCTCAAGGTGTGGGATTTGAAAACCCATTTTCGCAAGAACCATCCGCATATTGTAACACTTCCACAGTATTTTAAGCAACATGGCTACTATACCCAGAGTTTCGGCAAGGTTCTCCACGGCCAGGGACCACCTTCGACAGACCCGCCGAGTTGGTCGGCGGAACCGGTTTGGGATCACTGCACCAAACGTGACCAGTATGTCCTGCCGGAAAACCGCCCCGGTGACAAAAGCGGCAAGCAGGCCGCAGCAGAATGTGCCGATGTGCCCGATGAAGCATACATTGACGGCAAGGTAGCTGCACAAGCAGTCAAAGAGATTGAGAAACTCGCAGAAAATGGTAAGGCGTTCTTCCTGGCGGTGGGTTTTCGAAAACCGCACCTGCCTTGCGCCGCTCCTAAGAAGTACTGGGATATGTACAAACGAAAGACTTTTGAGAATGATCATTGGCCGGCCCTGAACAGGCCGAAAGATGGACCAGATATTGCCCTGCACAACTGGAAGGAACTTCGAGGTTATACCGACATTCCAGACATTGGGGCCGTTCCTCCGGAAAAAGCAGCCGAAGTTCGCCACGGCTATTATGCCGCTGCGAGTTATACCGATGCGCAAATTGGCAAACTCATAGATGCACTTCACAAATTCGGCTTGCGAGAGAATACTATTGTCTGTCTCTGGTCCGACCATGGCTTCCACCTTGGTGAGCACACGCTCTGGTGTAAAACCAGCAATTATGAATTTGATGCACGGGTGCCACTGATCATATCATCACCACAAAAGAAGAAAGGGCAAGTCTGCCGAAAGTTGGTCGAACTCGTTGACATGTATCCCACGCTGGTGGAGTTAGCCGGATTGTCTGTACCAGGCGGCTTGGAAGGAGCTTCGATGGTTCCATTGCTTGATAATCCGGAGCGGAGTTGGAAAAGAGCGGCGTTCACACAGTTTCCGCGCCCCGCGTACTATAAGAAGAGTTTTGATATTATGGGCTACTCCGTCCGCACCGAAACGTCCCACTATATAAAATGGATTGATGTGAAGAGAAAGCAACCAATAGCAGTTGAACTGTACGACCATCGTTCAGATCCTTATGAGCTTACAAACCTTGCTGGGAAAGAGGAAGAAAAGGCGACTCTTAGAAAGCTTGGCAGACTTCTGCAGGATGGCTGGAAAGCGGCATTGCCAAACAGGAGATAGACAGTGACCCTGACAAGAAGGCAATTGGTGAAGTCTACAATGGGTACGGCTGTGGCCTTCGGATTCCCACGATTAGCCTTTGCGCGTGAAAAAGGCAAATCGAAGCCAAACATACTGTTAATGGTAGCGGAAGACCACGGCCTGCAGTTGAGCTGTTATGGCGACAAACATATTTCCACCCCGAATCTTGATGCTTTGGCAAATGAAGGAGTCAAGTTTGAACATGCGTACGTTACTCAGGCCGGCTGCAGTCCATCGAGGGCCTCGATATTCACAGGGCAGTATCCTCACAATAACGGCCAGATTGGTTTGGCTACACATGGTTTACGTATGTACAAAGAGGACACGCCCAACCTTACAACGTATCTCAAAAACGCCGGTTATCGCACAGGAAGAATCGGCAAAATTCACGTCAATCCGGAATCAGCCTTCTTGTTTGACTTGAAGGCATTTCCGAAAAGCAATTTCAATAACCGTTCTATACGAGAGTTTGCCGGAACCGCAGGAGAGTTTTTCCGGGCTTCGGCTGATCCGTTCCTGATGTGGATAAGCTTCCCGGATGCGCATCGCCCTTTCCACGACCGGCAAGAGGGGATCCCCACCAGCATAATGGGGCCACACGATGTTGAGACCTTGCCTATGGTCGGTGTATCTACTCAGCAGACCCTCCGGACGACAGCAAGTTATTACAACTGTATGCAGCGTTTGGATGTGGCCGTAGGGATGGTTCTACAGGAATTGGCCGATTCCGGCAAAGCCGGCAACACGCTTATAATGTACCTTTCAGATCATGGCCCGGACTTTCCTCGTGCAAAAAAGACAATCCGTGAAGGCGGAAGCCGGGTGCCGATGATAATGAGCTGGAAGGGACATTTGCCGGAAGGCACAGTCGAATCTCGGCTGGTTTCCAGCCTTGACATTTTGCCCACCATCCTTGAAATAGTCGGCACAAAGCCACATCAGGACAATCCGGATGGTAGATCCTTGGTGCCGTTGTTCAATAAGAAATCTGCACAATGGCGCGAATATCTGTTCACCGAATTCACATTGCACTGGCCTGAAACATATTATCCGGGTCGCGCTGTGCGGGATGGTCGTTTCAAGCTGGTCCACAATCTGTTGCCTCATCGCGAAAATCCCGTGTATGACATTTATCTTGCTAAACAAATGCCCAAGACATTCACTACCAAGGAACTTAAACATGCGCCGAAACACGTTCAGGACGCGTACAAACTCTTTCGCCAGCCTCCGGAATTTGAGCTGTACGATCTTCAAAATGATCCGTGGGAGTTTCGCAACCTGGCCGAAGACACTCGCTATGAGGGACAACTTATACGTTTAAAGAAACGACTGGCCGAGTGGCAGGAAGAAACGAACGATCCTCTGCGGCACAAGCATATACTCGACAAATTCACAGCCGAAAATGATGCCACTATGACCGGCGGGAAATATATGAGAAAGAAACCCAATCAATGGAAATATCCGAAGTACTTCTTTGAAGGAAATGATACGTAAAGATAGAGCCCGTTTTATGCAGTCCGAATCATCCCTCTCCTCTGCATAACTTGGAAAGTGAGTGGCAAATATGAATAAACTAAATAGACGCCAGTTTCTACATTTGTAACCGTTCACAGTAATTTCAATAATTGAAGCAAAACTTCGTTTTTGTCCGATAAGAGTCTTATGGACAAAGACGCTATTATAAAAAAACAAGCTGCCGAGATAAAAACTCTCAAAGAAACGATCGCACGGCTGGAAGAGGAGATTGCTCGACTGAAGAAAGATTCGAGTAATTCTTCCAACCCACCTTCGAGTGACATCGTTAAGCCGCTCAAGGTTGCTCGAAAGCTTGTCAGAAACCGTAAACGAGGCGGCCAACGTGGGCACAGAAAGTCTTCGCGTCAGCCCTTCGCACCTGAGCAGATTGATGAAGTTATTGAATACGAGTTCAAGCAGAGAGATGCCGAAGGGCTCAAGCCTCTGGATGAATGGCTTGTAATTCAGCAGATAGAACTGCCGAAAAAGATGTACAGGGTAATCGAACATCGCGCCAGAAAATACCTTGATCCCGCTACAGGCCAGATACACATTGCTCCTATACCTGATGAGATTCGCAAAGGTGGTTTGCTTAGCGCTGATGTTACCACTGCGGTTGCGTTTATGAAGGGTGGCTGTCATATGTCCTACACAACCATTCAGCAGCTTTTCAAAGAATTGATGCAGTTGGACATATCGCGGGGCACGCTTTGCAAAGCCACACAGAAAGTTTCCCAAGCACTTCACCTTTCGTATGATCAACTGGTGCAGCGTTTGCCGCAGGAATCGCAGGTAGGTGTTGATGAGACCGGCCATCATGATGATGGGAAGCTGCACTGGACGTGGTGTTTTGACACGCCGGGTTACAGTCTGTTTAGAATTGACAAATCCCGCGGCAGCAATGTACTTGAAGAAACGCTGGGTGAGGACTTTGCCGGCATTATTAGTGCGGACTACTGGGGGGCATACCGCAAATATGCCCGCCTGTTTGATGTTCGGGTGCAGTACTGCATGGCGCACCTGGTTCGAGACATTCGTTTCCTCGCCGAGCACAACATCAAAAAACTTTCCCGTTGGGCCAATGAACTGCTTGCATGGCTCAAAAAGCTGTTTGCTACATTGCATCGTCGACAGGAGCTTACTGCCACCGGTTTTATTCGTTCGATGGAAAGAATCAAAGCCGGTTTTCTGCGTCGGATGCGAAGACCGCCCGATCATAGACTTGCGAAGAAATTGGCCAGAAGGTTTACGGGCAAAGCTGCCGACGACTATTTCCGATTTTTGGCTGCGCCAGATGTTGAACCCACCAACAATGGGACCGAGCGGCAGATTCGCTCTGTCGTCATCGACCGCCGTATCACACAGGGAACTCGCGGAGATATGGGCATGCGCTGGTGCGAGCGTATCTGGACGATATTGGCCACCTGCAGAAAGCAGGACCGAAATGTCTTTGAGTTTATCCATGAATCTGTTGTTGCTCACTGGAGCAAGCAAAAATATCCATCGTTAATCTGCTAAAGACTGTGAACGGTTACCTACATTTTAGTGCGGCTTCAGGCGCAGCCGCGGTCTGGGGACCAACAAAGAACTCCTCTGGTGTACAAGAAACCAACAAGATAAACACAAAAAGCAAAAGGCCGAATATTCTTTGGATATGCACTGATCAGCAGCGCTGGGACACGATTGGCGCGCTTGGCAACAATTGCATTCACACTCCCAATATAGACCGTATTGTAAACGAAGGTGTTGCGTTCGATCATGCATTCTGTACATCTCCGATATGCACGCCCAGCCGCGCCGGTTTCCTGACCGGCATGTATCCCTGCGCGGTCAAAGCATGTAAGAACGGCGCCGCATCATGGGCCGAACAGGCCCCACTTATCACAAAACTCTTTAGAGATATGGGTTACGTATGCGGTCTCTCCGGCAAACTTCATCTGTCATCCGCCATGAAGAACGACAGGGAGACCCGGCCCAAAGACGATGGATACTCGGTATTTCACTACAGCCATAGTCCACATCAGGGCGGTAAGAAGAACGATTATCTGGTATGGCTCGATAAACACGGTTATTCATATAAAGGCCTTCAGAAATTGGATGGGCAGGCACACGCAAGCCTTCACCAGACAACATGGTGTACCGACCGCGCCATTGATTTTATACGCGCGCATAAAGCGCAGCACTGGCTTTTCAGTATCAATATCTATGACCCTCACCCACCCTTCAACGCACCACCATCGTATGTATCCCGGTACGACGCATCTTCTTTGCCGGGCCCGGCATTTCGGGAGTCTGATATTGCCGAAAAAGGTCGGTTTAATGAGGTCATGTTTCAGAGGAAGCTGCGGCATTATCCGGAATCTGACGCCAAACAGCACCAGGCTGACTATTGGGCCCAGATTGACCTTATTGACGAGAATGTGGGACGCCTCCTTTCGACGCTCGAAGAAACCGGGCAGGACAAAAATACGCTGATCATCTTCACCTCTGACGGTGGGGATATGTGTGGAGACCACGGAATGCGCGCCAAGGGCTGCCGTTTCTATGAAGGCCTGATCAGAGTACCACTCATATTCTGGTTCCCGCGCCGGTTCAGACAGGGTCTTGTCAGCAAGGCACTCGTCGAACTCACGGATATCGCGCCAACCCTGTTGGATGCTGTAGGAGAGCAAATTCCGAGTAATATGCACGGAAGAAGTCTTCTGACGCTCCTTGAGGGCAAAGCCAACCCTGACACACATCGCGAGTTCGTGCGCTGCGAATTCTACGATGCGCTCGACCCAAAGGGACTGGCTCCTGCTTTCGCAACAATGATCCGAACAGGAGATTTCAAGCTTGTTGTGTATCACGGACACGCACTTGGCGAGTTGTTTAATTTATCGAAAGATCCTAACGAGTTTAACAACCTGTGGGATCAGCCGGACCATGAAGAAAAACGCCTCGCCCTTCTCAAACCCTGTTTCGATGCTACAATTCTTGCATGCAGTCCACAAATGCCTCTCCTTGAATCCCAATCTAACGTATCCGCCATAGCGGGATTGAAGGAAGGAGAAAGTGTTCGAAATGTTGGCCACATATCGACAGAAGGGACGCGATGGGAGACAGTGTTTGAGAGTGACTCCTACAAAATGGTGGTTGACCATACGGGAGAGAGTTCGACATTGTTCGACCTGGGCACGGATACCGGCAAAGAATCGAATGTGTGGGGTGATGCCAAATACCGCAAGGTGCGTTTTGATCTACTCAAAAAATGTTTTGACGCTACGGTCTTTGCCATCGACACAGGTCCCCCGCGAGTAGGCCGTTATTGAGGTTCCGCAGGGGTTACGGGAAAAATCTATACGACATTTCAGCCAACGTTCGTAGCCTATCCGAACGGATTGGTCGCTGATAGAGCCCGCCGTTGCCGATAAGTTCTGCTCGTTGAATTTCACAACTCAGGATTTCTGCTGCCATCGGCGCAGTACGCCGCGGACGACCTTAGCTTGCCTGCCGAACGCCAGCGTGGGACCCGCCGTGGTATGTTATCATTCCCGTTCCAGGCGGATGGTTTTCGGATCATCCTGGGCAGACATTGCTCCGGGAGGCGTTCTATCGGCCTTGTTCGGACCAGACCACAGAAGCTGCTGCACTGCTTCTTTCCAGCCCTCGTAAAATGTAAGAACCTTGCTACTGTCGGGACTTGGACAGAATCTGGTCTTGATGAGACTAAAATTTTTCAGTTGATCGATATCGCGAAATATGCCCTGCTCAAGCCCAGCCAGGGAGGCGGCGCCGAGGGCAGAAACTTCTTCTATGCCGATGTTGACAACGTTGGTCTGCAGCAAATCCGCCAGGAGCTGCATGACAAAATGGTTGGCCGTGATCCCTCCATCCACCTTGAGTTCGGTCAGTTTGATGCCGCTATCCCGTTGCATCGCCGCAACGACATCCTTTATCTGGTACGCAATGGATTCCAGGCCGGCACGCACAACGTGATGTTTATCACAGCCGAAAGTCAGGCCCAGAATCGCGGCCTTTGCGTCCATCTTCCAGTGCGGAGCGCCCAATCCGCTGAAGGCGGGGATAAGATAGACACCATTGGTATTCTGGACGGAACGTGCCATCTGCTCGGTTTCTCGGCTGTCTGCGAACAGTCCCAGCCGATCACGCAGCCAATTGATAGTCGCGCCGCAAGTGACGATGATGCCCTCCAGCGCGTACTCTGTCCTGTCGGACATGCTCCAGGAGATGGTGGTGACCATCCCACTTGCCGATTTGATTCTGTCGGTGCCCGTGTTCAACAGAATGGAGGAGCCGGTGCCCATGGTCGCCTTGGCCATGCCGGAAGAAAAACAGCCTTCTCCGAAGGCTGCGGCGTGAGAGTCACCAATCATTGCCGATATCTTGACTTTACCGGAAACAAGCCCTTCAAAATCTGATTCCCCGAAGGCAAAAGAGGATGGTTTGGGCTGCGGAAGGTTCAGATTCTTCAGGTTGAGACTTGTTAGAAGATAATCGTCCCACCGCAAATCATTAATGTTGAACAGAAGCGTTCGGCAAGCGTTTGTGTAATCTGTAAAATAGCTCTTTCCCTCGGTGAGCCTAAATAGAAGCCAGGAATCGATTGTGCCGAAGTAAGCATTACCTTCTTGAATTGTTTCTCTTATTCGCTCATCGTTTTCATAAAGCCAGACCAACTTGGTTCCTGAAAAGTAAGGATCGATAATCAGGCCGGTTCTTTTCTTGACCTCGTCTTCCAGAGTCGAGTCCTTTAGCCGGTCGCAAATCGCCACCGACCTTTTGCACTGCCAGACAATCGCCGGGCAGATCGGCCGGCCCGATCCGTCCCAGAGAACAAAGGTCTCTCTCTGATTGGAAATGCCGCAGACTGCTATTTCCGCGAGGGTGCCGGAGACTTTTCTGGAGAATTCCTTAAGGCACTTTTTGACGGAGTCCAGGACACTTTGATAGATTTCAAGCGGGTCCTGTTCAACATAACCCGGCTGAGGGAAATAGCTCTTCAACGGTTCAGTGGCTTTGGCCACGATCCGGCCCTTGGAATGAAAGATGACCGTTTTTGTGCCGCTCGTTCCCTGATCAATCGCTAAGATGTAACTGCCGCCCATATTGACTTTTCCTTCATCATGAAAACATATTTGCTCGGAGCTATTCAAGGATTCAGGAGCATCTTGGCCGTCTTAGCCAGCCCCTGCGCGCTGATGCCGTAGTGTTTGAAGATGTCCATCTGACTGCCGCTGACCATGTACTCATCGGGAAAGCCAACGATTTTAAACGAGACTCTGATTCCGCTTTCCATCAAGACAGCGGCGCAAGCTTCACCCAGTCCACCGGAAATGCTATGCTCCTCAACTGTCACTATCGCTCGGCAGTCTGAGGCCGCGCGCAGAATGGCTTGTGTATCCAAAGGTCTGATAGTGTGCATACTAATCACCCGGCTGGTCAGGCCCTCCTTACCGAGCTCCTTGGCCGCCAGCAGCGCATGATAGACGGTTTCGCCTGTAGCAACGAAAGCAACATCCGTGCCCTGGCGAACAGCTATGGCCTTACCTACTTCGAATTTCGTCCCGGGCTCATGCAGGTGATACATAGGGCGCTTGCCAAGGCGGATGTAAACCGGATGGCGCATTTTTGCCGCTGCCTTGATAGCCTGTGCGGTTTCAAGATTGTCCGCCGGCACAATGATGTCGATATTATTGATCGCTCTTAGCACGGCCAAGTCGTGTGTGGCGTGATGCGTTGATCCCAAAGCGCCATAGCTTACGCCGGCACTGATGCCGATGAGTTTTACCGGCCGGTCCGAATAGCACACATCGTTCTTGATCTGCTCCAGAGCGCGGGCGGTCAAAAAACAGGCCGGCGAGACCGCGTAGACGATCTTGCCCGCTGACGCCAGCCCGGCCGCTATCCCCACCAGGTTCTGTTCCGCGACGCCAACCTCGACCATCTGATCGGGCAGCTTCTCTGCAAAAGGCAGCAACTTGCCCGAACCGCGGGAGTCGCTGGTGACGACCAGGACATTTCTGTCCTTTCGGGCAAGAGCCAACAAAGTCTGTGAGAATACTTCGAGGTTGGCTTTGCCCAATTCTGAACCTGATTCAAACGTCACAATTTCATCTCGTCCAAGAGGTCATTCAATTCCTGCTGCGCTTGTTCGTACTGTTCGTCGCTGGGCACCTTATGGTGCCATCGGTGGTCGTTTTCGATAAAGCTTACTCCTTTTCCTTTGATTGTCTTAGCGATGATCATGCTCGGCTTACCAGCCTCGAAGGGAGCCGCACGCAAAACGTCTGTCAGCGCAGTAATGTCGTGACCGTCGACGATCCTGACGCTCCAGCCAAAAGCTGTCAGTTTCGCCCCCAACGGCTCGATCTCACAGACATCTTCCGTACGGCCGGTTATTTGCAGGTTGTTGCGGTCAATAATGGCGGTAAGGTTATCGAGGCTGTAGTGTGCCGCCGCCATCATCGATTCCCAGTTGGAGCCTTCCGCTAATTCACCGTCGCCCAACAGCGTGCATACCTTGTAACTTGCCTTGTCTTTCTTGGCGGCCAGCGCCACACCGACACTGAAAGCCAGCCCATGTCCCAGAGCGCCCGTGTTCTGCTCTATGCCATTTACTTTCCGTGTGGGGTGGCCCACATAGTGCGAGCCATACCCACAGAGCGTTCCCAGGTCCGATTCCGGAAAGAATCCCTTATCCGCCAGGACGACATATAAGGCTTCAACGGAATGCCCCTTGCTGTGGACATACCTGTCGCGCGCCGGGTCAGTGAATCGCTGCGGCGTGACGTCCAAAATGCGGTTGTACAAGACGTTCAAGATGTCCACGCAGGATAGACTTCCGCCCGTATGGCCGGCGTTGGCCTTCTTAATGTATTTGAGCAGCTTCTTTCGGTAGTGAACCGATTTTATTCTTAGCTCGTTGTCAGTCACTTTTGCTCCTACTCATCTCACCGATACCGTTTGCTGCCGTGTCCACCAGACTATCTTTCTTTCGCGCTGAACTTGTCGATGGCAACAGCTAAAAGGATGACAAAGCCTTTGATGGAAAGCTGCCAAAACGGCGAAACATTCAACAGTACCAGGCCATTATTGAGAACCCCGATGATCAAGGCTCCGAGCACCGTACCGAGCACGGAACCCTTTCCTCCCGATAAGCTCGTGCCGCCAATAACCACTGCAGCAATCGAGTCCAGCTCATAGCCCATGCCGGCGTTAGGCTGGGCCGAATCCAATCTGGACGTGGTTATCAGGCCCCCAACGGCAGCCAGCGCTCCGGAGATGATATACACCCAGAGCTTTATTCGATTGACGTTCAGACCCGAAAGCTTGGCAGCCTGCTCGTTTCCGCCCACTGCGTAGACGTACCTGCCGAACCTTGTCTTTTTGGTTAACACGACGGCGGCGGCTACGATAATCCCGCAAATCCATACCGGAGCCGGGATCCCTAAAAACCAGCCGGTTCCCAGAAAGGCGAAAGTCTCGCCCAAACCGGTTATAGGAAATCCCTTTGTCCACAACATGGTAAAGCCCCGGGCAATCGTCAGCATCGCCAGAGTTGCAACAAATGGTGGAACCTTGAACCTCGTGATCATGAGCCCATTGAAAAAGCCCAGGCCCGAGCCTACTAAGATTGCTGCCAGTGATGCACCGATGAACGTGTAGCGTATCCACAGATTGAACATCGGCAGCTCGATGCCGTTCTTAAGAAGCCCGGCCGCCACCGCCCCACTCAGCGCAAGAATCGAACCCACCGACAAATCTATACCACCGGTCAAAATCACCAGAGTCATGCCCACGGAGATGCAGACATTGACTGAGATTTGTCGCGTCACATTCCACATATTGGTGACGGTGAGAAATCTGTCTGAAAGCAGAGACATGGCCATGACCATGAGCAGAAGGGCAATCAGAGACTGAAATCTTCGCAGCCCAGATCTGTAATCGGTCAAGGTTGCCATTTTCTTGTCTTTTTCCAGCTCCTTCTTCAGGTCAGTGCCTTTTGCCAACGGCCGCTCGCATGATCAGCTCCTCGGTGGCATGCGCGGCACTAAAGTCCCCGGTTTTCTTGCCTTCTGAGAGAACGACAATCCGATCGGAAATCGCCAGGATTTCCGGCAGCTCAGAGGAAACCATCACTATTCCCAAGCCGGCCTGGGCAAGCTCGCTGATCAGCTTGTAAATCTCGTTCTTGGCATTCACATCGATTCCGCGCGTCGGTTCATCCAGCAGCAGCACTTTGGGCTGCGTCGCAAGCCATTTTGCAGTAACCACCTTTTGCTGATTGCCGCCACTCAAATTTTCCACGCTTTGTCGAAGCGAAGAGATCTTGATCTTGAGCCGGTTCACGTACTTTCTGGCCAGTTGCTTCTCAAGCCGACCATTCAAAAACGAAAGCCGTTCCGTCATTTTCAAATTCGCCAGACTAATATTGGCACAGACAGACATCAGAAGAACCAGGCCCTGCTGCTTTCTATCCTCAGGGACGAAACCAATGCCCAGGTCTATCGCATCCTTGGGAGACCGAATGTTGACGGCCCGGCCCTGCACAAGAACCTCGCCGGATGATTGGCCCACATGTATGCCGAAAATCGTCTCTAACAGCTCCGTTCTGCCTGCTCCCATCAAGCCGAATATACCCAGGACTTCCCCGGCTTTCACGCTGAAACTGACATGGTCTACCAGATAATGCTGAAGGTGTACGGGATGGCTCAAGCAAATATCGTGTACCCTCAAAACCTCCTGCTGCGTGCCGGCCTCGGCCTTAACGAAAAAATCCTTTATGTCTCTGCCCACCATCGTGCGTACCACGTCATCGTGAGTGATCTGCTCAACGGGGCTGCAACCCACAACCCTTCCATCCCTCATGACGGTGACTCTATCGGCGACCTGAAAGAGCTCACTGAGCTTATGCGTGATATAGACAACGGCAACACCATGCTTGGTGAGCGACCTAATCAGGTGGAAAAGGGTGTCTATTTCGCGCTTGCTGATGGCTGAAGTCGGCTCATCCATGATGATTACGCTGGCATCCAGAGACAACGCCTTGGCAATCTCTACGATCTGCTGCTGTCCCACACGAAGATCACACACGGCGTCTGTAGGCTCTATCTGAACATTTAATTTGTCCAGCACTTCTTTTGTCTGGCTGCACATCCGCCTAGAGTCAATCAAGCCAAGACGATTTAGAAACTCCCTGCCCAAGAAGATGTTTTCCGCCACGCTCAGATAAGGAATCAGGTTCAATTCTTGGTGTATAATGGCAATGCCTTGATCCTGGGCATCTCTGGGATTGGAAAAAGACACCTCACGGCCTTGTAAAAAGACTCTTCCTTTGTACTGAGGATAAACACCCGACAGGACCTTCATCAGTGTAGACTTACCGGCGCCGTTTTCCCCCACCACAGCATTTACCTTGCCCCGGTAGACCTGAAAGTCAACTCGGTCCAGAGCTTTGACTCCGGGGAATGTCTTGGTGACTTGCTCTGCTTCTAAAACGATGTCTGTTTCTCCGGGCAAAATCATAGGCACCAGTGCGCTATTCTATCTCCAGCAAGATGGGAATTACGTACAAGGGATGAATTTCCGGCTCATCCTGGCTGACTTGGGCCGCTCCTACGAATCTTATGGTGGTTGCCTTTTCGACCTTTTTCAGGAAAGGCGGTATGACGTGCGTGGTGACGATCTTGTTGATTTGCTCGGATATGCTATTGAAGTCCCTGCTATTCGGAAATTCATCTGGGTCGACTAAGCCGGAAGCGTCCCTGACAGCGTTTCCAAAGATGAGACTGGTAGCGATCATAATGTCAGGGTCGGACTCCGGCGACTCTATGCTCACAAACACCCCATCCTCGGTCATCGAGACAACCTCACCCTGGCCGGACAGCAAGAAACAACAAACGTCGCTTATACCCAGCGTCCGCCCGTATTGTTCTCTGGCCTGAGAAATATCCGTATGCAACAGTTCCAGAAGCGCTTGCACATCCACCGCCCGATCAAGGTTTTTCATCAATTTCTTGTCCCAGAAATCCCGTGCATACACCGCCGGGTCAAATGACCCGGCTTGTACCTGTTCTTTTGCTTTGTCGAGCCGCTCAAAGTAGCACGAGCGTGACAATAACAGGCCCAAGATCAACAAGCCTGGAATGTACTTGTATCTTCGCTTCATCGCTTCTCTTGTTTGATGTGACCAAGCAAGCGGTTTTTGCAAAGGCCGGTTCTGCTGCGTTCTGCACGAAGCGCGCGATATGGTTGCGCCTCAGCGTTTCCCGTAGGCGGTGTATTTGTCAACATTCTCTCGGGTAACCAGTTCGACGGCAACCGGTACTTTCTGAGGAAAGCTTCTCTCTCCGCGTAGATACTGGTCCGCCCACTCCGCAGCGGTTTTTGCCATCAGCTTGGGGAACTGCATAACCGTGGCCACTATCTTGCCTTCGCGAATCGAGTCTACCACGTCTCTCGCTCCATCGTAGCCAAAGACCATCACATCGTCGTCCTTATCGGCAGCAATCAGCGCCTGATACGCACCCATAGCCATCGCATCGTTACCGCAAAAGACAGCATCTATGTCAGGATGAGCCTGCAGGAGCGATTCCATAACGTCCAACGCCCGGTTGCGGTCAAAGTCTGCACTCTGCTGAGCCACCATCTTCAAGTCTTTGTAATTATCGACGACGCTGTGAAAACCCTTGGAGCGATTCCACGTATTGTTGTCACCCACCAGGCCGAGAAGTTCAACGTACGTACCTTTCCTATTTAGTTTCTTCACAAAATACTGTCCGAGTTTCACACAGCCTGTGTAGTTGTCCGAAAGAATCTGGGCCACGGCCACCTCCGCCGAGTTGATCTCTCGATCCATGCAAAAGGTCGGTATGCCCGCATCTTTGGCCTTTTTGACATTGGCGATGGAGCCTTCCGCATCGGTCGGGTTGAACAGGATTGCATCATAGCCGGCCGCGATGATATTCTCAAAGTGGCTGGTCTCTTTGGCGGTATCGTTTTGTGAGTCGAATATCGTGGCTTCGTAGCCCAGTTGCCTTGCCCGCTCAGCGGCGGTCTCACCCAAGACGACAAACCAGGGATTGTTTAGTGTAGAGATTACGACGGCTATCTTCCCGTGGCTCTGCACTTCTTTATCAGGGGCAACATCTTCTCGCTGCCTGCAACCCCAGATCAGAAGAAAACAGGCCAGAGCAATAGCCTTCCAATGCCTGAACATTACCTTTGACATCTTAGGTCTGCCCCTTATCTAAGCCTACTTATTTCTTCTACATAGCTAAGCCGCGTGACCAAGCGTTCGCATAACAGCATACCAGATTCTCCTGATCAATGTAACTGCATTGGCCAAGTCTTTTGACGCCTTCGTTGCAAAAAGGCTTTCGCTAAAGGCTGAATTTTTTGCCACGGGTCAGAAACGGCCGGCAGTCTGAGGCGCTGTCAGCCCCTCTTGCACTTCAGGTGCCGTCATCGCTATTTTCGCAGACACGTCAAGTTCAGCTCCAATAACCACTTTGTGATAATTGAGCTTAGGGAAGTAATAACAAGCACTTATGGCAATTGGCCCAAAATCGAAGAAGTGCGCAAAACCGCCCTTGCGACCGCGCTGCGTGCGCGCACGAGGGCTTGTGGGCTGGTGAGATCCATCCGGGGTCCTTGACAACATTGCAGCAACTCTGACGCCGCGGCTCGCAACCCGGGCAGATACTGCGCCGTTCGTAGCCCGGATGGTGCATCCTCTCTCTGGTTTTTCGACCGCTACTTCCTGTACCAGCCGGGTGTGCCGAACCAGTCGTGCATTTCTTGTTCGAAGCGCTTGACTACCTCTTCCGGTTCAGGGAAAACACCCTGATCCTGCGTTTCGACTATCCATACGGACAACGCTGCTCTCATCCGTATCAGCGCCTCTTGATGCTGCGGCTCCTGCGAGTCGATGAGATTGTGAATTTCGTGAGGATCGTTAACAGTATCAAAGAGCTGCTCTGGTGCGACGGTTGGTGACATCAGCTTTGCCGGCGGTCCCGTCAATTTGCCTTCGGCCATCAGCTTACGCATCAAGGGTTTGATCGGAAAACACTTCTCTTTGTAGCGATTCAGAGAGGTAAAATGGCGATCCGGATAATAATTGCGAATGTAGTGATAGCGTTTCCCGCGAACGCTGCGAATTCGGTTAACGGTCTCGTCAATCCGGTCCCGGGCAGAGAAAGCATACTCTCGCTCGGGAGTCAGGCGATCTGCCAGAAAGATACGGCCGTCCATGGCTTTAGGGCGCTGCACTCCTGCGAAGCTGAGCGTCGTGGGCGTAATATCAATCAGACTTATAAGCTCGTCACTCACTGTTCCCGGCCGGTAGTTGGCGGGCATGGCGACATTCTTGGGAATGTGTACTATCAGGGGAACGTGTATGCCGGTATCGTAACACCAGTGGATTCCCCGGGGCTCGATGCGTCCGTTGTCGCCGAAAAACATCACAATCGTATTGTCCGCCAAACCGTCTGCCTTCAGTTGCCTCAGGATTCTGCCAATGGTCTTATCCATCCCGGAGATGGAATTCAGATAACGGGCCCATTCCTCCCGCACAATCGGGTGATCGGGATAATACGGCGGAGGAGTGACACTTTCAGGCGTGGCGATCTTTTCATGGGTGCGCTCCCCTTTCCATTCCACGCGCTGCTGCCGCCACGTTTGGCGGTCGTAAATATCATACTCCGCTTCAAGCGTATTGACTTGGGCGAAGAACGGCTGATGCGTCTTCAAGTCTTCCCATTTGCTGCCATCGTAGAGTCTTCCTTCATTTACAAAATTAAGGTCGAGCTTGCCGGAACCCACGACTTCTTCGCCGATGGTTTTGATATTGGCGGTGAAATAACCCACATCCTTTAGCCGATGCGTGATGGGCCTGACGCCCTCGGGCAGGCGATAATCATCGCTGCGGTGGGAACGCATGTTGTGGGTATCGGAGGTTGTCTGGTACATGCCGGTAAAAAAGGCGCTGCGGCTGGGTGCGCACACGGGCGCGGTGGAAAACGCATGTGTATAGCGGACTCCATTTGCGGCCAGAGTGTCCAGATTTGGCGTGTGCACATTCTCTGCGCCGTAACAACCTAAGTCGAGCTTTAGGTTTTCACCCACAATCCACAAAATGTTGGGACGCTCGGTCCTGCGCTCCGAACCGCCCTGACCAACGTTGCTCGGGTTAACATCATGCCTTCGGCGGTGGCAACCGACTGCCGGCAAGCCGGCTACTGCTGCTGCCAAGGTGGACTTTAGAAAGTGACGGCGTGTTTGCCTTCGTCTCATGAATACCTCCAATACCAATCGATATTAGACTACCAATGTTGGCCAACTGCCTGGACTTGTGCATCTTAGCAGCGTAACGAACGCAGGCCGGCCGAAATCCAGACGGCCGTGGAACACAACCAATTCTATTGCTTTTGGCAGGCTTGCACAAGGTCTTGCGGGCTGGCCGGATCGCTGCACATTTCCTGCAGATATTCTGGCATATCTCCCATGAACCCGGGGCTGTGGCTTGCATTTGGAGACATAAGTGGAAACGACTTCTGGCGAAATAAGGCTTGTGTGAAACATGCGGGCTTTGTCAAAGGACCTTATTCGGATAATGAAGCTGCAGGCTTTGTCGTCCGAAACCAATATGTAGCGAACGAAAAAATCATCTGCGAGGAAATCTGTACAATCACGACCCTCATTCGTCCCGCGGGTTATCTTATTCTCTGGGACAGTCAATTCACTTCTGATCGTGAGTCCTTTTACTTCGGCGACCAGGAGGAAATGGGACTTGGCGTTCGTCTGGCGACCCCTATCGCTGTTAAGAACAGAAACGGCGGTAGAATCCTTGATGCTCAGGGCAATGTTAATGAGAAGCAGATCTGGGGCAAGCCGAGTCTTTGGTGTGATTATGCAGGTCCGATCGAAGATGTCTTTGCTGGTGTGATGATAATGCCCGATCCGGACAACTTCCGTGCCTGCCGATGGCACGTGCGTGATTACGGATTCATGACTGCCAACCCGTTCGGGAAGAAGGCATTTGATCTTGGCCCGGCAAGCCAGGTGGTTGTCAGGCAAGGTGAGCGACTGCGGCTGCGCTTCGGGGTACTTCTGCACAGCTCAGAAAATGAAACGGCAATTGGTCTCGACACTGCCTATGCAGACTACTTAAGGCTCCGGAAGAGATTTAGATGAGGCACACATGGAGTCTCTGAATTGCGCGGTTCTGCCAAAAACATGGGCCGGCCCCGGCTTGTAAGGCGAGGCAAAAAGATGCGCGACTGTTTTGGAAGACTTATGCGCAGCCTGACTCCTCAAGCGAAAAGAGCACTGTGGTCCCTGCGCTTTGCCCACCACAAGGCAGTCCGGTCACAGTTATCTTTTGCATTTATATCCGCTGTCGGCTTATCCCAACAAGGCTTTCATATCAAGTATCTTGCAGGTTTATGATTGGGGTTCGTAGCCCTTATTGCCTTCGAGTCTTGCATTTGCCTGGTTCTTAAGGCCAGCAGGGACACCTGAGTTTTCATTATCAGCGATAAGGTTATTGGCAGCAGGATTTCCGCGGATCAAAATACCACCAACGGTCTTGTTATTGATAATCTTCACGTTCCGACAGTATCCGCGGTGACTGCTACTATGGTCGGCATCGACAAAGATTGCCATCCCACGATCGACGGATACATCGTTGCCTTCGATGAGCAGGCCGTCAATGCCGCCGGTCTTGTACAGCGATAGATATGCGTTGCCACGGTTACCGGTGAGTCTGCTGTCCCTGATGTGTGCGTTACAGTGATTTTCGTGCATCAGTCCTTCTCCGTCGTTGATGTGATACTTGTGGTCGGCGGCCCAGTTGCGATAGACCTCGTAGTCGTTATCCTCGACGACCCATCGCCAGCCTCGCATCTGCACAGCGCGGGTGTCGGTGGTGGATGAGCCGCTGCTCTGCTTAAATCCCCGGACCGTTTGACGCCAGATGTTGTTCTTGAATCGAATGGTGTTTCTCGCGCACACGGTTCCGTCGCCGGTGAATTCAATGGCGTTTCTTCCCGTACTGTAGATGTAGTTGTCGCAAATGACAATGCCTTTACGAAAGCCCCACGGGTGCGTCTCGGGTGTGCCGCTGGGCTCGTTGCCGCCGGGGGCGCCGATGCAGGCATCGTTGCACTCCAGTCCCGGCCGGAAGTCATAGTCGAACCAAACGTCGAATTCCTTCGTGCCGATCTTCGTGTCGCGCGCCTTGATTACATAGCCCTTCATCAAGTAGCTCTCATCGCTGGGTGCCAGTCTATTATTGGCCAGCAGCGCATTTTCATAAGTCTTGACTGAGACGGCAGCCCAATGCCATTTGGTAAACCGTTGCCAGGGTTTTTGGCCGATGCTCAGATCCGGTACGCCGGGCTCGGCAACCGCCGCATTTCGTAGCAGGCAGCCGAATACAATTCTATTGCTTCCGGCTCTGTATCCCTCGGACTGGCCCAAATGAATGTGCCCGCGATTGATGTTGATATCGACGATACCGCAGTTTGAGGCGGTGGCGGGGTCTTCGAGATAAATGCCCTTAAAGGCAGTTTCGATGGATGTGCCGTCACCGGATAACGAAGGGGTAAAGCGAGGGAATTCGAATTCTGTGGGTGGTTTGTAAGCATTTTCCTTTACGTTAGCGGTGCCGGCTGTTAAGTCCCCTCGAAGGATAATACCGTCACTGAGAGAAATCGAATCGGTGAAGACATATCTGCCCGACGGGAAATAGACTACACCGCCGCCTTTGGCTCTAAGCCGTTGTTGCGCATTCTCAAGGCGGTCAGCCCAATCACTGCCGGAGATACTCGTGATGCTAACCACATTGTCCCATTTGAGCTTGCGCGTCCAGCCAAGCTTCAAATGTGCTGCCGGATCGTTGCAGGGCGCCGGAGCGGCCGACATCCTTTCGGATCGTACCAATACTCCCAACTCGACCGCAGCGGCCGCAGTGATCGTTTGCTTGAGAATATCCCGCCTTGTCCACAAGAGTCTTAGACAATGAATTGGTCAAGCCTTTCAATATCATCAAGCGATGTATACTTGCCTCTACAATTCTCTGATTCTTATATTGCGGAAACCGACTCCGCCAGTATAGTCCTGCAGCATGATGTGGCCGGCTTGAAGCTCACCGAAACCCTCGCGGTCTTTGAATTTGCTCCTGGCGATTGCCGCTCGAAAGCTTTGGCCTCCACGTTCATACACCAGCACTTTGGTACCGTTCAGCCAATGTTCGCACATATTGCCGTGTGAAACGATTCGAGCGCTGTTCCACTCATCAAAGGGCCTCAACTGAGCACCGGTGGCGGCGAAAATATCGTACAAATCGGCTGTAGCGTATGGGCCAGGGATTTCACCGACCCGGGCATAGAGTTGAAATTCCAATCCCAACTCGGTGTTCGGATAGACAAAATATTTCACGCCGCCATTCGTCGCGTTCTCTTTCGTTGGTGCTTCAAGTTTAAATTCAAATTCCAGCTCAAAATTAGAGAATCGTTTCTTTGTGAGCAAACTGGCGTGCGCATCCTTCGGGCGTTTGCTTTTCGGGATGCCCAACAGCTCACCATCTTGAATCTGCCAGCAGATAGAAATATTCTCTACCGTCGTAGAGCTTTGCCACTGTTCAAGCGAGCTGCCGTCAAACAGCAACGTCCAGTTATCAGAGGTATTTCCTTCTGTTTTTCGACATCTGCCCTGTTGACAAGCAAGACAGTTAAGTAGCAAAATCGCGCTGATGACATAGCAGACGATCCGGAACATATTATTGTCTCCTACTTACGATGGCCTTATTTGGGGAACTCTCTTGCCTTGCGCTGCTCGCTTTCCCATTTGCGAGACGTGGAAAAAACCTTGACTTCCAGAGGCTTGATTCGGGTGACCAACTCACCCTGCTGCACCGTAGCTTTTTCCGAGCCGTACAGCAATTCCAAGGTGCGGCCGTTGAGTTGCTCTAAACGTCTGATCTCGACGCCCAAGTACGGGCGGTCATCTTCATTGACCAGAATGACAATCCACTCTTGGCCAACGCGGCGAACGGACAGCCTAACGCCTCGTTCCGACACATCCCGATGCATCTGTACCAGTGCCAGATGAGCTTGTGGATACTCAGCGGCTACGAGGAAGGGCTGTAAGGCCGCCAACTCGCTGGTTAAGGCGTAAAGGGATTGTCGGAACTCAGAGGACTTCAAGTAATGTGAGCCCCAGTACAAAATGCCCCGAGCTCCGTGAACAATCGCATCGTAGGCCATGAACCGCGATTCGGCAAACGATGGGTAGACTACCTTCTTGTGGCCGTAATAATCTCCCAACTCGCTCCATGAGAACGCCTGCAGGACCATCCAGACGGGCTTTTCGTTTCGGCCGACCTTCTTCCATCGTTCGGTGGCATCGCCTACCACCGCTACGTCCCGGCTTCCTTCCCGGACGGGGTAGATGTCACAACCCGTGATGTCGATGTGGTCGATATATTGCCGGACAAATCCCAAGTCACTGTTCGCGGCTTCATTGATCCAGATCTGGCGCTGACTCTTGTCGAGCGTACGAATCAACGCGATTGCCTCGCGAAGGTTCGGAATAATCTTTTTGGCTTGTTCCTGTGCATAGGCAACGGCCTCGGGACTCTGCTTTCTCCAGGCGTCAGGTGATTTATAGATTTTCTTGGTGCGGTACAATCCGCTCCAGGCGGTGAAGTTGTGCACCACTTCATCCGGTCCTTCCCAGATGGCCAGAGCCGGATGGGTCACGACGGATTCGATCTTCTCCCGTACATTCTTACTGTCACCCGCTCGCATCGGCACGACGATCCAGCCGAACATCCCAACGGCGGCTACCCGGTCCAGATCGGAGCGGCTGCGGCACCGCACGAGATTCATACCCGCTCGAGCCATACTTTTCAGTTCGGCATCATCTTTGGGCAATTCATAACAACCGATAGGAAACAGAGGTTTATCGTCCTTCGTGAGAAAACCGGCATGAGCGAGGCTGGGCATCATAACCGGCAGTTCAGAGGCACCGGCACCGCCGTCAGAAACCTCTTTAGTGGGCGTTTTGCCGAAGACGAGAAGGAAACGGTCGGGAGCCGGCCGCGGATTCTCAGACCAAAGATGGAAACCCGCTTCAGTCATCTCTTGTGTCACCGTTTTTGGCTCGATCATCCTGCGGTGGCTCGCCTCACGTCGCGACAATGGTCTTTTTGCTCTACGGTCCAGGATGTAGACACAGCCGGTCGGCAAGAGCTTCTCGCCGAGTTTGGCAAGGAGGGTTTCGCCGTGGAAGAGCAGGTGATAACTGTCCAGGAAGAAAACCGCGTCGATCGACCCGCCCGGCAAATGAGGGTCCCCTTGCTCAGTGAGAACGGAAGGCATAGAAACGCCGGGAGGCAGCGGCTGCCTTTCATCCTTTTGCGTGGCCCACTCCTCCAGCACGATCTCGATCCCTTGGCTGGTACAATTCTCAAGAATCGGCGCGATCAGGTCGCGCGCCTGCCCCAGTGCAATAAAGACCGGCCTCTCGTATTGGCGCGAAAAGGGCGCGAACAAGCGAGAACATTTTTCCACGTCAATCCGAGGAAACGAGTCCGGGTCATGGCCGGGCTGCCCGAGCTTTTCGGGACGTTGGAAGATCAGGACGAAATCGTCGCTTGTGTGCCAGCACTGTTCCGCACACTCTACAAAGGCAAATCCCTCTTCCCTCGCCTCTCGCACGACCGTTGTTTCGGCGATCCAGTAGTGTCTCCTTTCGCGAAGCCTTCGCTCAACCCAGTCACGTAGAGTTCCCCGTCGTCTATCAACGACGGCAAGGAAGCCTCCCGGCTTCAGGCCTCGCCAGATTGCCCGCAGCATCTCTCTTGGCTTGGCGAAATGGTGGTACACATGATTCATATAGACAAGGTCCACGGCATCCGCAGGTAAACAAGGATCGTCACTTTGACCCAGCACGGCTTTCACTTGGTTGAGCTCTTTCTTCTGTGCCTCAGTCTTGAGCGACCTTACCTTGTTTTCTTCAATCTCCTCGGCAAACACCGTTCCTGTATTGCCCACAATATCGGCAAAGACCCACGTATCCCGGCCGCGCCCGGCCCCGATGTCGGCGATAACTGAACCCCGGCCCAGGCCAAGATGCCGGACCAACGTGCGAACAGAATCCGCCCGGTTGGTAGGTTTCCCGCGGCTTGAAGCGTTTGTCTCGCCAGAAGAGTCTTGCGGGGGAATATGTACCGATAACAATGCCGGCAAAGCCTCGGCGGTTTTGTGGCCAACGTGGGCTGCTGCAGTGACAGGTGAGCAGATTTGCAGCACGAGAAGAACGTGTGTTATTGTCACCAGACAACAACTGAACGCTTTTCGGGGTTTCATCATATCTCTCCAAGAAATGATTGATCTCTGTGCCCACAAGCACCATCACGCCAGATTACTGCGCGTGAGCTTTTTCGTCAGAGCGGCATCTTCCACAATTTCATCGGGATTATCTTTTGGAAACACCCCCACGCATATCCCGTCCTTACGCCGAAGATGCTTGAAGGCATGAGCAAAAGCGACTTTCGGTGGTATCCGTCCCGCTGCCAGGACTTTGTATCCGACAACCGGTTTGTCGAGCTTCTTTATGGTTGTCATTGCCATATCGCGGCACTTCTCACTGTAGTTTTCCGGCTGATACAAACATTGATGGTAAAAATCTGTGGGCAGCCCCTTCTCTTCCGCCATGAGATGGGTATCAGGCCGGTGTGTGGCGATGCCCGCCGGAAGGCCAAAACTCTTGATGTATTCCACCCAGTCCCGCAGCACATCAAAACGTCCCTTCTTCACCTCATCGTCCACGCGGCAGCCCTGCACGCATACGGCTTTCGAGCCGTTCTTCACAGCAGCGGCGATCTCCTTCTTCATAGGAAGGCGGTCCGGCTGGGCAATCCAGATTTTGAGCTTGCCACCCCTGTCTTGGTACTTATTCCACAGACGGATCCAGTGCTCGTAGCAAGGTGTCCAGACGGCGGTAATGCCGTGCTCGGCCGCTTCATCCATCACCGCCATAATCCGCTCCGACGTGTACCACTGCTTCATTTCATCCGGGCCGGCCTGAGGGTTGCCGTGGGCAAAGCCGAAAAACGGGTTGCTGCCGAGGATGAGCCGGGAGACTTCGAGTGTACCCAGCTTGATCTTGGGCAGCCGGTTCGCCGGCAAGATACCGGCCACAGCTCTGTCTGCGGATCGCGCCGCGGCTGTGACGGCGCCAACGACAAGCAGATCCTTGAGAAACTCACGGCGTGAACTGTCTATTTCGTACGTTTTGCCCATAACCGACTTCCTACCAAAGTATCTACAATAGCACAACATGCAGTTTTACTTCAAAGGTTTTTCACCCAAATCTGACCGACGAATGTAACATGAACACAACGTCCATTAGAGCCGTTGGACGCTCTTGCAGCTAATATACTCGAGATTCCTGAACCTGATGTTTCTGCTATTTTATGACATCTCGCCGAGAATCAGGCGAACCTGGAAAAGCGCCATACTTACTGTGCTTCGTGACCGGTCCAGTGCACCCGATGGGCTGCTGCGACCGCTCCAGAGGATTCTGACACGAACGCCGGCCGAGTTGACGGTTAGAAGCACTGAAATCAAGCCGTATATCGCGTTATCACAGCAATAAGCCCAGAGCAAGTTCCCAGCAACTTGAAGTTGTCCTTGACTTAGATGTCGCAGATATGGTAAAAAGACAATGTTGGAGTCTGCGATTTTTTTGTGTTTTCGCGAAATGAGGGGGATCCATCGCAAGTCCGAGGCGGCGGTATGAGGTATAGGGTGCAGAGTTCGAATCCAAGGTTCGTGCTGGGCAAAGTGCACACCTTATGCGACTTATTTCCTACGGAAGCAGGTAAGGCAGATCCCGGAACTTGTAGAAGCAAACGTTCTGATGGAGGCAGAGATTCTCGCTGGATGTTATCGTGCAGTGGATCCGAGAAAGGCGGCAATCGGCTGGTCAAGGACCCGATGCCTGTCGCGGGTGACGAGCGTCTTGGCGTGTGGCCGAAGACAACGATTGTTATTTTTCACCATTTTTTGGAGAAGGAGGACGATTATGTATAAAAAGCTGGTTTGTCTAACCTTATTCATGTTGGTATCCGGTCTCACTGAAGCGCAAGCCCAGGATGTCCAGTGGATACGTGCCGCCTACTGGGACGGGCGATATCCGGTGAATTGGTCTGGAGACGGCGTGGCCATGCGAGACGCATTGGCGGCTGCCGGCTACACGATCCTCGATGCGGACGAACTCAAGACGTGGATGGATGCCCGCATCGCCGACAAAGCATACAGCGTGGTTGTGTTCTGCCGGGACATCGTGCCGGACACCATTGCAGAGTCGGCGTCGGCAAGTTGCACGCTTCGACGATACCTGGATGCAGGTGGAAAGATTGTCTGGTACGCAGATATTCCCTTCTGGGACCTCGGGCACGCAGATGGTAGCAAGACCAACTGGAGTACCGGCGGATCGACCGGCATATTGGGATTCTATGCTGCCAGCGGGGCGTGGGACGCCTGGCAGGTCGTCAGTCTCACCGCTGCCGGGAACAAATGGGGGCTGACCCAAACCTGGCAATCGCAGCGGCCGACGGACCCTGGGGCTACTGCCAATCTTACGGTCTTGGCTACAGATAACGCCGGAAATGCCGCCGGCTGGGTGAAGCATTATGTGCCGGGCGACAAGTTCCGAGGATTCGTTCGCCTGTGGGACCGGAGCGGCGGGACGACGCCCCCCGTCGAGGACGTTATCCGCGTGGCAGAATACACTTCCCTCAAGGCCGACAATCCCAGCCCGGCCGATGGTGCCGAAGGCGTGACCACGCCGCTGCTTATGTGGGAGGCCGGCAGTACCGCCCAATGGCACGATGTGTACTTCGGTACTACGCCGGATCTTGGCTCCGCAGACTTCGTGATGCGTAACCCCCAAAACCGCTTAGTGTACTACCATACTGGTGAGTTCGTCCCCGGTCAAACCTACTATTGGCGGATCGATGAGGTCGAAGCGGACGGCGTGACCATCTACACCGGCGATGTCTGGAGCTTCACTGCTACGCCATTGACTGCATCGAACCCCACTCCCGCTGACCGGGCCAAGTTCGTCCCCTTGGATACAGAGCTCAGTTGGTTGGGAGGGACGACCGCGTTTAATCATGATGTCTATTTCGGCACCGACGAGGTCGCCGTGACTAACGGAACCGGCGACACATTCAAAGGTACTCAACCGCAGAACACCTACACGCCGCCCGAACTGGCAAGAGGTACCACCTATTACTGGCGGGTTGACGAAGTCGAGATGGGCGGGGCTACAACACACACGGGCGACGTCTGGAGCTTTAGTACGATCCCGGTTATAGCCGTCAGCGACCCCAGTCTGGTGGGGTGGTGGAAGCTTGATGAGGGAATGGGTTCTATTGCCGTTGACTGGTCCGGCCATGAGGTTCACGGCAGTTTCAGAGGCAACCCACAGTGGGTGAACGGTTATGATGGCGGGGCTTTAGAGCTCGACGGGCGTGGCGATTATGTGGATTTCGGCAATCCGCAAGATTGGCCGTCCGGAACATCCGCCCGCAGTATGTGTGGCTGGGCCAAGACCGATAGTATTGCTCCCGGCTATCGCTGGATTGCGGCGTATGGTTTGAACATCACGAGTCAGGCTATGTTCATCGGTATGCTCGGCGATGATCTGCTTGGTGGAGGCTACGGAGGCGATGATGTCTTCTGGTATGACTTTTGGGAGGTAGACGTCTGGCATCATATCTGCCTGACGTACGACGGAACCACGGCCCGGTTGTACGTTGACGGTGTTGAGGTAGCCGCGGAGGCCAAAACCTGGGACTTGGTTTTGAGCCGCGCCCACATCGGACGACAGGTCAACGATGCCGCTGAATTCTGGGACGGCACAGTGGATGACGTGCGCATCTACAACAAAACGTTGACCGAGGAAGAGATAAAGCAGGCAATGCGTGGTGACACCTCACTTGCCTGGGACCCCAGTCCGGCCGATGGTTCAACAACCGATGTTGAACGCGCCGTACCTCTTAGCTGGAAGCCCGGAGAGAAAGCGAGCCAGCACGATGTCTATTTAGGCACCGTCCGCAACGCGGTAGCTGATGCCGACGCTTCCGACACTACGGGCATCTATCGCGGCCAGCAAGGCTTCACCAGCTACACGCCGTCTGAAGCCCTGCAATGGGGACAGACCTATTACTGGCGGATCGATGAGCAGAATACCGACATGACTACCAGTACAGGAAGGCTCTGGAGCTTCACAGTGGCTGACTATCTGATCATTGATGATTTCGAGGACTACAACGACTACTCGCCGGACAGAATCTGGCAGACCTGGCTGGATGGCGTTGGCTACAGTGAGCCACCACCCGGCTACGCCGGCAACGGTACCGGCTCGCAGGTAGGTAACGACGATTCTCCGTTTACCGAGCAAACCACTGTGCACAGCGGCCGGCAGGCAATGACGTTCAGGTATACCAACGATGGTTCGACCGGCAAGGCCCTGTATTCCGAGGCCGAACGAGAGTGGGCTGCCCCACAGGATTGGACCAGAAAGTCTATAAAGGCATTGACGTTGTGGTTCTATGGCGATGCAGCCAATTCTGTCGAGCCGTTGTATGTGGGCGTACAGGATAGCCTGGGCACGCGGAAGGACGTACCCCACGAAAACTCCAGCGTGGTGCTTGCTGGTGATTGGCAAGAGTGGAATATTGACCTACAAGAGTTTGCCAATGCCGGCGTGAATCTGACCAGTATCAAGAAGATGTATATCGGCGTGGGCAATCGCCTGGCCCCACAGACGGGCGGCACCGGCACGTTGTACTTTGATGATATCCGGCTGTACAAACCGCGATGTGTCCCTTCGCTTGCCAAGCCTGATGCAGAGCTCAGCGGCGACTGCGCGGTGAACTATGCCGACCTTGAGGTACTGACCGACCAGTGGCTGGGCACCGGGTATTTGATCACGCCCCAGGCGCCGAGCACCACCGGCCTGGTAGCGCACTATACATTTGACAACAATACTAACGACAGCTCCGGCAACGGCTACCATGGCACCGCAATGGGCACGCCAACCTATACGACGGGTAAGTTTGCCCAGGCCATCAACCTCGACGGTGTCGATGATTATGTGGATTTTGTCAATCCGCCAGATTGGCCCTCCGGAACATCTGCCCGCAGTATGTGTGGGTGGGGCAAGACGGATAGTATTGCTGCCGGCTATCGTTGGATTGCCGCGTATGGCACGAACGTTACAAGTCAGGCCATGTTCATAGGTATGTACGGCGACGACCTTCTCGGTGGCGGTTATGGTGATGATGTCCGCCGGAACGATTTCTGGGACGTAGGCACTTGGCATCACATCTGCCTGACCTATGATGGAACCACGGCCAGATTGTATGCTGACGGCATCCAGGTGGACTCGGCAGCGAAAACCTGGAACCTGGTTTTGAGCCGCGCCCACATTGGACGACAGGTCAACGACGCTGCTGAATTCTGGGACGGCACAGTTGATGATGTGCGCATCTACAGCCGCGCTCTGTCTCATGGCGAAGTTGCGTCCCTGAGCGGCCTCACTGAGCCGTTCAGTGAACCATTTGACTTCAACGCAGACGATACGGTTGACTTTGCTGACTATGCTGTTCTTATGGACGCATGGCTGGAAGAACTGCTCTGGCCGTAGCCGCAATCTGCTGGTGGTTGTCGGTCGGACTAACCGACGTCGATAGTTGGTTCAGGGCCTACATCGTTGCGTGTAGGCCCTGTTCAGTTCTCGCATACTCAGTGTCCATCTCTGTCCTCACGTCGAAAAGGGGCAACTCACGGTAGTCCATGCTTGCATAAGGCTCAAAGTCCTCCAGTGCATCGGTGCGGAATTAGCTTTGCTCTCAACCATCGTTCGTTGTTCGTTGTTGACTTGTGTAAGTCTTTGTTAGAATTGAGCTTGCACTCATTTCGTATTTCGACCTTTCTCCATGTGCCCTATTTTTTCTATTCTGATATTCGGCTTCTAGCTCATGGATCCCGAAGTGCTCTTTTGTCCTAAATCTCCGTGACATATATTCTTACATTCATTCGAGCCTCTCGAAAGTCGAGTAGGTGAGGAGGTTTCCCTCCTCACCCCTCACAGACCCGGACTCGCAGATTTCCCGCATCCGGTTCCTCACTTGGCAGCTTCGCTCAG
>Ga0180433_10001672_pt1 | contig 36578 bp, 58 predicted proteins | sample SS_ome_8_FD_132980 | JGI IMG/M metagenome (GOLD analysis project Ga0180433, IMG submission 132980) | Hypersaline lake sediment archaeal communities from the Salton Sea, California, USA - SS_1_D_1 metaG | ecosystem: Environmental > Aquatic > Non-marine Saline and Alkaline > Hypersaline >... | reverse complement strand
TTCCTTAGAAACGGTCCGTTTAGCTATTTATGCCCCCCTTCCCCCTCTCGCTACACAGGGCCTGTTTCCTGGCCCTCTGTGCCTCCTCCTGGGTCTTCCTGCTGTGACATGAATGGCAGAGCCCTTGTGAATTGTCCGGATCACAATGTGTTCCGCCTTCGCTCAGTGGTGTGATGTGATCGACCTGCGTTGCTGGGGTCAGCCTGTTGTGCTGTAAACAAATCACGCACAATGGATTCTCTCGAAGGTACATCTGTCTGAACCGCTGCCATCTTGCGTCGTATCCCTGCGTCCATGCTGATGGTCTCGGGGTGTGATGCTTCTTTCCTATCGGCTTAATCGTGTGTCGTTTGTTGGCTCGCGGCATGTAGGGTTATAACATTGCCGGGTTGTCTGGTCAAGCGTGCTTACTCCAAGTTGGAGCTTTGGTGGGGGTTGAGGAGCGTTCTGCTCTCCTTTGTTGTGCGTGCGTCTACGACGTCCTGTCGCCATGTCACCTCGAGGCATCCCTCGTAGCCGAAGTTTCTTAATGTGTGCTGCATTGCTGCGCCTATCATCGTGTAATCTCTCATTCTCGATTCCAGGACGTGTGTGTAAAATTCCTTGACGGATCTCGCCTTCCCTCTGTTAGCCAGCGTGGTGATTGCCAGGTTGTGGGCCATCCTGCGTTGTGTTAATGATCTAGGTGTCTCTAATCCCATTATAACTCGCGTCGCCCACTTTGCGAATGCTGCGTCTTCTTTTATCCTGTCTTCTGTAATGCCCACGTCATTCTCCTCTCTATGGTAATTGCTCGAAGCTCTGGAATGTGTTGTTGCATTTGGGACATTTGTGGTATCGCCTTATGTAGCCTATGCATTTCTCTGTTCTGGTTGTCCATGCTCGGTATAGCTTGTTTTTGTCCTTTAGGCAAAACGGGCAATTGACCCCCTTCCATCTGTCGTAGTAAATGGGTTTTCCGTCTTCCATGTCTCTCCTATCCGCACATCATCTGTGCTATCTTAATCGCTAATGTGGCCACCTGTATCGCCTCTTGCCGGATGTGGTCGCATTGCCCATCCCTGTAATGGTGTTCTATAATGGCCTGGTTGAGCTCTCCAACTTCTTCTCCCAAATAAGCCAGCCACTCGAATGCTGTTCTGTCTTGCTTGCCATGCTTCGTCCTCTGGTACATGTCTTCGTCCCGTATCGCATCTGCCCATTGGTCTATCTGCCATTGGTCCAGACCTCCGTCTTCGTATGTTGTCATGTTATTGCCTCCTGTGTTGGCTACATTATCGGTCATTTTAGCCCTCCACTTGAAGCTTACGCATCTCTGTCAATGTCCGCTGGACCTCGCTGCGTATTGTTTGCTGCTCTGCCTTGCATCGTCGGATTGTCTTTTTCATCTCGATTATCTGTTTCCGGTATCCCGCTTCCTTGAGGTGTGCTTGTTTGAGCCGGAGTTCTAGCTGGATTATCTTGTGTCTGTTTTTCCGCGTGTTGTTCTTTGTGCTCAATTCTTGCAATCGCTTCTTTTTGTTCATTCTGTAGCTCCTTTAGTTGGGCCTCTATTTCGTAGTATCTTTTGAATAACCTATCCGCGTGTGGATGTGCTAGGTGGAATTGGATGTTGATGCATCCTCTCCGGCATCCCTCTTCGAGGAGGTCTAATTTTGCCTTGTGTAACCTCATGAGCTCTAGGTCGTTTTTCGCTCCTGGAAATTCTGGCGTTTGGGTTGTCATTGTGATTTGCATTCCTTCCTGCATGCCTCTGCCAGCAGCATGTATTGCCTGGCATCGCCCACCGTATCGAGGAGGGTTTCGTTCTGCGCTTCGACGTTCTTCTTGGCCAGGTTTGCATATCGTATAATCTTCACCACCACCATGCGTATACATTGTGCCCATGGCGCCTCCGGGAGTGCCAATGCCTTGAGTATCTGGGCTTGAATCTCAAAGTTGTTTAGGGTGTTTGCGTCGTTCGCGTAGTCATGGGCCTTTTTCTGGTTCGTCTTGATCTCCCATTCATGGATCTCTTTGAGCATCTCTTCGAATTTTGCGTTTGTCATAGTTTGTCCTTTTCTTCTGTTCTTGTGAAAGTCATCTCGAAATCGATCCTATCTCCTTTCTTCAGCATATCCTGAGCACAATCATCGAATGCGTGCCATATCATCAATCCTAATTTCTTGACATTTTCGCCCGGTTTGTATGACGCTGTGCCGTCACGAGGCCCTACTTTCATGTAAAAATTGCCATCGTCGCATTTCTTGAGTGAGCCAACCACTTTTTTCTATTCACGTTGCTTGGATTTCTGCATTGTTTCTCCTTGTTAATTCGCAGGGTATTCTCCCTTGTCCTCTTGTTCTTTATTTATCTCGATACAGAACCTGTGCCGGCATCCGGATCCAGGGCCATCTCTGAGTATTGCGTCTTGGCAATCGTTATCTAAATCCACATCGTAGCCTTTTTCTATGAGATTGGCCACCAGAGTAAAAAGCTCTTGTGTCTTATCTCCTATCTGATACCTGATTTGCTTTGTGACTCTTTTCTTCATTTTCCATGTCTCTCTTTCTTCCTCTCTCGAGGCGTTGTTTCTGGCGGTAAATGTCTATTATCCACATCGATATTGATAAAACGGTCGCCAGGGCTAATGTTATAATTGTGGCTGTGTTCATTTTGTTCTCCTTTTGAGGGGTGCCCGGAATCGAACCGGGCAGCTTGCCGTCAAGCTCTCCCCAACCATGACCCCTGCTTCTTATTCGTCTTGATCCGGGAAATCAACCGGACCGGACGCAGCTGGTTTGCCTACGTTATCAATCGCTTTCTGGGCTTCGGCCTTAATGGTGGCTTCGGCTTTCTTGGTCACCTCGCCAAGAAAACTTGGGAGAAAATCGCTGATTCCTGGTATGGGTTCGCCCTTCTCTATGACGTCCACGTGTCCTAGGCTACCCCCCTTGGTTGTCTCGAAGGTGACCCGGCATTTTAGCGTTCGCCTTGCGAGGTGGTTTTTGACCGCCTCCGCGCCTTCTTTTTCCCAGATTGCTGCTTGCAGAATACTCGTCTTCTTCTCTGCCATCCTTCTCCCTTTCAAATGGGGCTTTGTTCGTGAACCGGACGCCCGGTTCTAGTTATGCGTCTCCCTCTAGGCTTCCGATGATTTCCCTGGCTTCCTTCCTGGCTGCCTCCTTGGCTCTCTTTGAAGATAAGTCTACGAGCTCTATCAATAGCTGCTCGATTTCTGGATCTAGCTTTTCGTTTGGGCCGCAGAGATAAACCCTTGCGCTGTGTGCGTTGTATCTCCCATCTTCCTCATCTATAGCGTCTGCCCAATCAAGCTGGATTGATATTCCGCTTTGCGAGTTTTCGTTTGGCGTAGTTGCTAAGAATCTAAACCCTTCTTTTGCGTGCTCGATCCGTTTTTTGATTAGTGTGGCTTCTTCATACTTGCTCATGTTTTCCATCCTTTCTGGGCGGCGATTCGCCCTGTTTGTTATCTTGCTAAACTCTTCCAGATTCTGCTCCGCCTTCGCCATTGCTTCTCTCCATCTTTTGGTTTTCGCCTTAAGCTCAAAGAAGCCTGGGCCTGGATTAAAGTTTAGGGTAAGATCGGTTGCGCTTTCCCTCTTTCTGGGTCCGGTTTTGTACCAGAAGTTCATCGTCCAATCGTTCCCGGGCTCTCCTCTTGATGGCGCGAAATCCGAATCGATCGGCTTTATCGCCCGTATTGATGTTCGGTTCTTTTTCATTTTTTTCCTCTTTCGTATCCTAACATTTCCCATGTTCTATTTTTTTATCCATCGCCCTTCTTGCTCCTCTTGGCCACCTTGATCCGGAGGCATTCCTTCTCTGGCTGTACGTCGTACTCGAATCGCCGGCCCTCAAAGTTGACCGTGTGCATGTTGGCTTCTTTCATCTCCGCTATCACATCGAGGCGTGCCTCTGCTATCTGGGCATCCGTCCTGGCGGATACTTCTGTCAAACTTAAATAATTCACCAGGGCCTTCTCTAGCGGTGATTCCTTCACCGGCATGTTCGGCAGGTTTGGCGTGTTGTTCATGTTTTCTCCTTTCCGTCGTATTCTCGGATTGCAAGAAAAGCCTCCCAAGATTTACCCTGAAGAACCTTGAATTTAACGAAGGTTTCTGCCTTCCAGAATCCCGTGTCGCGAGGTTTACTAAGTGAGAATGTTGATTCCGCAAAGCACGCCTCTCCGAAAGCCATTATAAGCTTTTCCCTCTCCGTCATGATTTCTCCTTTCCGGTTATGTCTTCTACGGTAACGTCCTGTATGCGTGGCTGCCATATCATTGCCTTGCCTCCACGCTGCGCCTTGACCTTTCTCCACGCCCAGATTTGAAGAAATCCGCCCGGCGTGGTTAACCAGTCCAGACTGTCTTGTGCTCTCTCGACCGTGAGCTTATCCCAATGTCTCTTGAAGCCGGACCCCGCGCAGCATTGAACCCCGAGAAAACCGCGACCGGGCTCAAGCACTAAAATGTCAACAATCCCGAAGAGGTCTTGCCTTATGCCGGGCGGTCCGGTACCGTCTTTCTTCTTGGCAAAAGAATTCCACTTTTCCACCACCTGGCATTTGCATCCTCGCGCTCTGAGCTCTTTCATGGTCCTCTGTGTCGATGTGGTCTTAGCCACGCTTGCCTCCCTTCTTTTTGGCTGGTTTCGGTTTCTGCTTATCCTGGTGCGTCTCGAGGTTGGTCCGGATCCATTCGTGGATTTCCTTATGCGCTGCGGCTAAATGCTTCGCGTGGATTTCCTCAAAAACATCTAGATCTCTATCTTGGATGTGTTCCTCGCATCCATCGCATATGCCATGCACTGTGCTGCTCTCTAAATCGCTACAGAAATCCTTCCCGCAGATGATGCATGTGAATTCTGCAAAATGCCGCTTACCCTGTGCCTCGTGTTTATCGCATATCCTGTATTCACCTAATGCCATTCGTATCACCTCCCTTCGCTGGTTTGTTAATCGGTTCTCTTTTACCCTTACTGCATTACGTAATGCGCACGTCTGACGATGTCCTTCCAGTTTTGTTTTATCTCGTCCTCGCTATCTCCGGTTACCGTTTGTAGGCCCGGACAATTGGTGTCCCCGTTGTGATCTATATACCATCTGCCGAGCTCCGGCTGGTCTGAACATGGCGTATGCCAATAGGCGTACATTTTCCCTCTGCATAATGGGCAGGGTTCATCGAGGATTGTTGTTATGTTTTCCGGCTCCATTCTTCGCTCCCTCCTTACACAAATTCGCGCTTGAACTGGACCGCCTTGTATCGTCCTCCATCTGCTCTGGCAGCTCTGGCCTTTTTCCATTGCTGTTCGTCGTCCCAGATTCGCCGGGCCTCCGTCTGCTCTATCCGGATTCCGTTATCCGCCTCGATGGCTTTCCTGTGCGCCTCCCTCTCAAGGTGTGTAAAATATTCGATGATGCCTCCGCCGGTCTCCGCTGAAAACCGGGCTACCTCGCTGGGTACCGAAAACTTGAGCCATTGCTCCGCGGCTACCTGGAGGCTTCTGCTGAATCTCTGCCATTTGAGCTCTTTCTTCTTGCCCCTGTGGCATGTGCATGGGATGGACCACCAGTATAGCTTGCCCTTGTCCGTCTTGCCTATAAAATACGTGTAGTATGTGGTGTTCTCCTGCTTTGTCCGAGCTGCCAGGAATGAAAGGATCCCATCGTGGCATAGTTCGCACGTGTGGGAAAAATCTTGCTCTCTTCTAGATTGTTCCAATTCTCGGAGAATGTCCTCTTTTGCCTTGTAAAATACCTTAAGCCGTGGCTTGTATCTGTCGTCCTCGTTGAGCTTCCGGACCGCTATAAAAACCTTGTCCCGGATCCCCCTGTCCAGCGGATCAATAAACTCGTACCAGATTGCTCTCCTGGTGGGTTGCTTGATCGTGCAGGGAAACTTCGTGAAGGTCTCCTCATATATCTCTATAAACTCTTGCCTCTTCTCTGCGATTTTTTCGTCCATCGTTTGTCGTCCTATTCTGTGGCTCGGCTTGCCACCAGTTATTTTTTTCTCTTTCTCTTATCTCTCTCTTTCTTAAGAAAAACCTATCACGCGGCTGCTATATAATTATATACATAATACGCGCGCGCGCAGGGGTAGAGAATCGTCCTGTGAAGGGGAGATTCCCGGTCGTGAAGGCCAAGCTGTGTAGCTAGGTGGGCGACCGGGGCTCCCCTCAAAATACGGTGCATTATCCCAGTGTGGTTTGATGTTGTTTTGGCCTTCATGTAGCACCTTAATCTTTTGTTCCCCATGTGTCAAATCTTTTTTTCTCCAAACAGATCCAGCTGGGGGTCTGGTTCCTTTTTGGGGATGGGCCTTTTCCTCATCCGGAATTTGTTTGCGTCCGGACACGTTGAGTAGTGGCTCGTGTGGATCTTCGGATCAAATATCGGCATCCTTCTGGCCTCCCATCTCTTCTGTTTCTGCTCCGGTATCGGATGGTCCACCGGCATCGCCTTGCCCGCTTTGGTCTTTAGCCAGATTATCTGTCTGCCGCATCTTTTGCATTTTGCCATTTTTGTCTCCATCTTTTAGCTTTAGAATCTCATCTAGAAGCTCAAGCTGATCTCTTATCTGGTCCATACTGTAGGAAATCATACCGTATCTCGTCTTCTTTGCGGTCGCCTCCTGCTCTATGTTGACCGATATGCCCTGGATGATTCGGGCTATTTTCCGCGTTGCCTTCTTCTTTGCGCTGTAATTCGCCATTGTTTTCGCCTCCCATCTTGGTTGGTTTGTTGGTTTCGGTCTGAATTTATCCCTTGCCGGATTCCTGGTCGCGTATCCGTTTCTGTGCCTCTGCCCATTCGACAACCATCCGGCATCCCTCCTCGGTTATCTCGCTTGGCTTGTTAAAGCCCATCATGCCGATGTAATTGTTTATTTCTTCCGGAGTTGCGCCAAGATTCCGGGCGTGGTCCCACATCTCGTCGTATTCCTGCTTTGTTATCCTCCGGTTCGGAGTATCGTCAATGTCCGGACCCTCGCCTGTTTTGGGGTTATCCGCTTTGGCTTCTGTGGGTACGTTTTGCGAGCTCTGGGCCTCTGGTGTATCCCTACGCGGATCCGGAACCGGCGATCCTGGGGCATTCTCGTGCGTTTTAGCGCCAGATCCCTGGAATGGCGTCTTTCCTCGGTTCCAGTCCAATCCCTGCCTGGCCTCGGGCGCTGCCTGCATCGGCTGTACGTGACGGGCCTTAAACTGGGATTCTTGTAGACTTTCGGCCTCTAGCTGCTCGTGCGTTTCCTCGCTGTTGTCGTCCGGGCGCATGCTGGGCGTCCAATCTTCCTTGTCGCTCGTGTATCGGTCGGACGTCGCTGTCGCGTCTATCGTCGCGTGTACCTCGCTGCGCTTGCATGCCATCTTGAGAGCTGTGTTGTGGTAGTCGAAGGGGTCTGGGTGCTCATGCTTCCGGACAATCTTGTACGTCTTGAATTTTCCGCTGCCGATTGACCTGACCTCGTATTCCGGGCCGCCGAGGACCATCGGATCTTTTGTTGTCCACCATTCCTTAGGAACTGGCTTGTCGTTGAGCCATTCTATCCGGTATCTGTATTTTGCCTCCATCGTGCTCGCGCTGCCATGCCCCTCTCCGACCTGCTGACCGGAAACCATCGATATGAGCTTGGTTCTGACCTTGTATTCCCGGTGGTCGCCCGGCAGCTTGATTTCCTCCACCTCGCGCTGGGGCCTCATCTGGAAAAGTGTCATCAGCTTCTGGGCTCCTGCCTGGAGGAGGCATTTTCTCCCCTTTGTCCCTGGTATCTCTCCGTAGTGGATCCCGTTTTTCATGATTTTCTTCTCGAAGAGGAGGTCTATCGCTTGTTCCCTGGCGATTACTACGCTCATATCTGCCGCCATCTGCGCTCGCGCTATCTCCGCTTTGTGCTTTATCTCGGAGACTGCTTGCGGTGCCTCCGCCGGCGTTGTGGCTACCGGCATCTGTGCCGCCTTGTCTACTGCTGTCGTTCCGTCTTCTCTGCTTATCGCGTCAACCATTTTATGATCTCCCATAAAAGTAAAACCGTTATTGCCAGGATGGCCATGTTGGCTATCCCGTTCTTCGAAATCCAATCATTTAGCATCGAGCTCCTCCTGCGTTAGAATGCCTATGGTGACCAGGTTGTTTTTCAAGCCATCCTCGAGCGAATCTATCGCGGCGGTTCCTGCCAGGGGTTTTGCAAATTCGCGAATGAGCGCATGCTGTCCTTTGACGAACTGCAAAACCTCAATATCTAGCCCTATGCTCTGCTTTGCCTTGTCGATCATTTTTGCCAAATCAGCCATTAGAGTCGTTAGAATTGCGTTGAGGACCGCGGCGTTATAGGTGACCGTTATGAATTCTCGCTTTTGCCCTGTCCACATTTGCGCGAATTCTTCGAGCGCTGATTCCCTTTTGTGTTTTGCCCTGTTCTCTGCCATGTGATTTCTCCTATAAATCCTGGTCGGCTCTCCGTACGATTTCTAATTTGTCCAGGCAATTCAAAAGCGCCAAGTGTGCCTTACTGGCAAAATGCTCGGCGTCTTCCCAGACCCTGGTCATCTGTGGCTGCGTCTCATTCTCCTTTCCTTTCTCTATCTGATCGCTAAGGTGTGCGATCGCCTTGGCCACCTTCCTAGTTGCCTGTTTTATCTTTAGCGGTCTCATTTGTCTCCTCTCTGGGCTTCCGGCCCCGGGTTACTTGGTCGTAGTATTGCGCATCTGTCAGATACCAATAAATTGATCTGCATGCTGGGCATTTATAGACGTCCTCGCCTCTCGGGCTCCATTCGTGCCCGCATCGGTGGCATCTGAGCTTCGTCGTTTTCACCTTCAAATCTGTTCACCTCCTCTCATTTCTTGGTCAATAGATTTTCCATCTGCTTGGCCGCTGATTCCTTCTTCTTGCCGGCCTTGTCTATCAATTCGAGCATCTGCTTCTGGGCTGGACTGCTACCCTGCTTCGCTAGCTGGAGTAGGGCCTTGCGGACTGCTGCGGAGGCCTTGAGCCGGCCCCGCTCGTATGCGTTGCGGACTATCTTGTTCTCTCTGACCTTCTTCTCTAGCGCTGCTTCGTCCAGCTGCATGATTATCGCTATCTCCCGTATGGAAAACTGCAGCTCGCCAAGCTGCTCGATTTCGCTTAGCTGTGCCTTCTTTATTTCCAATTTCGCCTCCCGGTCTTGACCTCGAATGGGTTAGCTCCCTTTATCGCGTCAAGAATCCATCTCCGGTGGAAATCTGCGGCGGCTCTGTCGCATGAAATCACGCCGGCCTCTATCCTCGGGTTATTCGTGAAGTTGGCGCTCCCGACTATCGAGATTGCCCATTTTTTGTTTCTGATTACCGTGGTCTTCGCGTGGCATGTCGTCACGTGAATGTCGGAAATGTTAAACTTGAGCAGGTCGTGGACCTCCGGGCGCCTTACCTTGACCCTCCAATCAAGGAGCGCGTACAGCCTGGTTATCTGTCCCTCCTCCATCTGCTTGAAAATTTGCCGGACCGCTATCTCGGAAACCGACCAGGTCGCTATGCAAACCTCCGCCGGCCCGGTCTGTCTCAAAATGTGGAACAAGACATCATGCATGCTCCATTCGCTTATGGAAACGTAATGGGTTGTTTTTCCCATCTCGACCGCGCCGATCACGTCCTCGAGGCGGTCGGCTGCCTTGCTGAGCTTCATCTGGATTTTTTCCTCGGTCCGGGTGGCTTTGCTCTTGGTCTTCTCTACCACCTTGTCCACTTCGTCCGCGACGTCGTCTAAATCAAAGAGCGTTTTTTGCTTCATTCGTACATCCTTTCTTGAATCGCGGCGTCGATGGCCTCTGTCCATTCTTGGGCGCTTATCCCCCATGTGGTCAGATCATCCAGGTCGGGCTTTCCGGCTACCATCTCTTCTAATTCGAAGATATCCTTATCCTTGTAGCAAGCCAGCGCAAAGTTGACGCCTGGGTTCCTTCGCCATTTAATCGCGTATTCTTGAAGTCTCATTTTCGCCTCCCATCTCGCTTAGGGTTATCGCTGGTTGTTTATGATTACGGCTCCGAAGTCTGCCATGCCGGCGCAGCCTGTGATGCCTGGTATAATCGGGAAAAACTCGGGCGTCTCGCCCTCACACCAGCCTTTCGCTGATTCCTTGGCGGCCTTCTTTGCCTCCGCCATCGTGCTGTAATATCCGATTATCTTGAGGCGCTTGGGGGTGACCAGGTCGTATTCCTGGACCGTGTATTTTTTGGGGGGCTGTGTATTCTTCGTTGCCGTTGTCATGTCTTTCTTCTCCTTTGCTGTGGGGCCGGTTTGCGGTCCCTGGTTAGGGTTTAGCTCGCCAGGTCTCTTATGGCCATCTCCATGGTTCGCTCGTTTTGCGTGGTCTCTTCGATGCTGTTTTTGAGGTGTGCCAGCCATGTTCTTTTGGCTATGTGAAGCTCGCCGGTGTCCATCTGTCCGATCAAATCTTCGGCCTCTTCGATCAGGTCGCTCATCTGCCATCTTATCTCGGCTAGCCTGTCCAGTTTTTCTTCGCGTGTTCTGTTGTCCATCTTGTTTCTCCTTTGCTGTTGGGCCGGTTTGCGGTCCCGGCCCTGGTTTCGGGTTATCTCTCCTCGCCTGTGACAAAGGCGTTCAGGTCTTTGATCTCTGCGAGAACGTGCTTGAGGCTGCCTACGGTGTCCCAGTTCAACGTCTTCATGGCCTCGTGAGTTGCTGCTGGGTATGTCTCGAGGAGGTTGTTCTTGAGGGCCTCGATCGCTCCCAGGGTTTCCTTCATCGTCGCCGTGTATGCTTCTGCTGCCTTCATGCCTTTGCTCCTTAATGTGGCCTTCTTTGCTGTTGGCCTGGTTTCGTGTGTGTTTTTCCTTGTTTCCATGCTTATATTATAAGACTTTTCTTCCCTATGTGCAACTTTTATTATGGCCTATTTGGCATTTTTGCGGACACATGTCCCCACACTCATGGTGCTTACAAATACTTTCATTTTCTGAAGTTTTTTATTCCCTATGTGTTTTAAGTCCGGATTTGCCGCTTTGAGCCAATAAAAAAGGCCGGCTACCTTTCGGGAGCCGACCTTGCTTGCCTGTTGTTCTTAACGTTATGGCTTCAGTTGAATTATCGGCCTCACTGGCCATCATCCTTCGCCTTGTCTTCCTTTACCTCGATTTCTGCATTCTCTATCGTGGTGTCTTTGTAATTGACTTTTCCTGCTGCGATGCGAATGCATCCCGAAAATGCCAAAAGTGCCGCGATCATCAGGGCTGCTATTTGAAGACGCATTTTTCTCACCTCCCTTCTGGATAAAAAAAGGCCTCCCGAATCACGAACCCGAGAGGCCTACAGCAAAGAAGAAATCACATCTTTCAAATTCTATCTCCTCTTCGCCCGCTTGTTAAATAAAAAGCACATCGGCCTTCTATTGTTGGAATGGCCATAAATGCGACTTATGGCCATTTTGATAAAAAGGGGCCAGGTCGGGAATCCTAACATGAGCGTCCTTTTACGAACCCTCCAGGAAGCTGGCCCCTTTGTCTACTTCTTGGCGCTGATCCATTCCCCTATTTTGAGCTTCTTCGCTACGTCCTCCGCTGCTATCGCTCCCGTCAACCAATAGCTGCCTTCGGTGAATACCTCCGGGTCTATGTCCCATCCTCGCTTCTTGGCTTCCTGGCTGAGAAGTGCTCCCGCTACAATCGACCAGAATTTCCGGCTTGTGAGAAAACTAGTCAAGGTGGAAAAGATGCCCACCACCAGGTCGGTTGCCGCATCGCCTATGCTCTTTTTCTTGGCTGCCAATTAAATCACCCCCTTTCGTTATCCTACTCCGTCTGTTGCTACCAGATTTTGCGAACCGAGGAAAGGTGATCCGCCGGTTGGCGCGTCCGGTGTTGTTACCATCGTCATCGTGTAGATTGTGCTGTTGCCGTCGTCGGCTCCGTCTCCGCTTCTCGAGACCCGGACTATTGCTTTTATTGTGCTGCCGGATGCGTATGCTCCGAGAATCTCGCGCAGGAGCTCTGTCGTGCCGACTCCGTGCATGTCCACCTGGGTGGGTGAATCTATATCTGGATCCGGGTCCGTCCCGTCTGTGGTCAGGTATATGTCCCATGTGTCCGCTGCGTTGGCGCCGTCCTCGTGCTTGTGGTATTCCGAAATAACGGCCACTTTCAATCCGGGCGAATCCTTGAGTTCTGTGTTCTCTGGGCTCGTGGGGTCGGGCGTTACCTGGTCGCCGGCGCTGTCTATCTCGAATTTGCGCGGGTAAAGGTTGAGGCTCTGGATCCCGTACTCGTTTTCTAATGCGCAGATTACGCGGTAAATGGTCGACCCGGAGGGCGGGGCTGCCAGCGCTACCGTAAATGGTAGAGATGTGCTTGTAGCGTCTGGGGCTGCCTTGACGTCTGGTATCCCATCCGGGCCTACAAAGGCTTCATAGACCGGCACGCCCTCTATTCGGAATAGGCCGATCGCGTCCTCTTCGTATAGTGTCCATTGTGGAGGTCGGCCTGGTTGCCTGAAAACCCGCGCCGGCGCCAGGCTACCAAGGGGTGGAAACTTCGCCTTGATAAATGTTCGCAAAAAGGCGATCGGGATGTCGTCTAGCGTCTCATCGTAGACGGGCTGATTCCTCATCGCCCTGCCTGGTATCAAAGCAGGAAGGGGCGGGTACTTGGCTCTGAGGTTACGCGATAATTTCTCGCCGGTCAAAAATATTATTGAAGCTCTTACTCCCTCTTTCCTGGTATGTCTGGCCGGTACGAGTATCGCTGGGTGCGGATACTTGGCTCTCAAATTCTGCCTCAAGAAATACGGTATTATCTCTTGCGTTGCAGGAGCCCACCATCCTCCGCGCCTGGTCGTCCTTGCTGGGATGAGGCTTTTGTGCGGAGGGTATTTGCCTTTCAGATTTTGCCTGAAGTTCTGCGGATTTCTGTCGGGCGTCGCCGGTCCCCATATGCCCTCCCTTCTAATAGCTTTTGCCGGTGCGAGACGGTCAAGGGGTGGATACTTGGCGTAAAGGGTCTGCCTGTAATTTTCGGGGATCCTTAATGTCACATCTGGAAGGTAACGAAAAAAATTGCGGGTGGCCCTGGCTGGTTGTAATACCTCTCTTGCCGGTGCTTTTGGTGGCCGGGCTATTCTGTTGTAATTCCGTATCGCGACATCTACCCTGTAGGCTTCTGATGGAGGAGTGAAGTCGCTGGTCCACCCCCTATCGGTACCTTTGGAAATTCTGAACTCATCAATCCAACCATCCATCGCTTCTAAGGTACCGGATTTGTGGGCACCTATATTTACTATGTCGGAGGAAGAATGGAGTGAGGCCGTCCCTATATTTTTTGTGGTACCGATTTGTGTGCCGTCAATAAATGCGTAAAGATTCGAACCGCTTCTGACTATCGCTATGTGATACCAAGTATCTACTGAAGGTGTCCATGCAAACGTTAAAGTGGTATAACTACCAGATCCGTTAGTTGAATAATAAAAGTAAAACGAGTTCAGTATGGGTACTGGAAGCAAAAGCCACGAGTTTTGATTATTGTCCCATTGTCCTGCTATGGTAAAGGATGCCGGAAGGCTGTTGAATCTAGACCAGCAATCTACTACAAAGTCTCCAGCTCCCGATAGCCCGGCGGCAGAAGGAAGTCCCGCATAATCGCCGGTGCCGTCAAGTAGTAAGCTGCCGGTGCCGAATTTCTTTTGGGCCGTGTCTATCTGCGCATCGCCGTATGCGGTTACGGTGTAATTGTTTGGGCTGTCATCATAAAATGCCGTTGAGCCATCTGTGCCATCCCAATGAATGCAAGCTGCGGTATCGTCGTCAATGCCTGCCGTTGTTAAACTGTAGGCCTCTGTTGCTGGTGTGAAGTCGCTGGTGTGCCTTACTACTCCATTGGTAAATCTGAATTCGTCGACGTGCGCATTTAGGTAATTTGCGGTGCCTCGAAAGGCGCCGATGTATAGGCTGCTGGTGTAGTCCGGCAGCGAACCGGAGAAGGCTGTCAATGTCGTCAAAGCTAGGCTCGTTCCGTCTAGAAAAATATACGCGTTGTTGCCCGATCTCGCATATTCGACATGGTACCAGGTGCCTGTGTTCATCGTTGGGGCTGATGTCGTTTGGTATTGTGCTATGACGGAATCGGAAAGGTTGTAGAAATAGAATTGTAATTTGCCGTCGTTAATAAAATCAAAAGAGCATGCCCGCGATACGCTGCCGGCGTCCTGGGATACGAATGTCTGGTAAGTTGAATTGCTTGCGAGGCGTACCCAGAAGTCTATCGTCCAGTTGTTTCCCGCTAAATTGAAACCGTTGTTATCTGTTGCCGATAGATAGTCTCCGCTGCCGTCGAGCAATAGGCTACCTGTGCCGAATTTCTGTTGCGCTGTATCTACTTGCGCGTTTCCGTTGGCGGCGACACTTTGGTTGAACAAACTACTATCTAGGAACGTTGTAGATGTGTCTGGTCCATCCATGTCTAGGCATAGCTTGGTATAATAATCAATCCCTGCCATTCGTTTCTCCTAGAGGGTGCCGGGGGTCAGAAGGAGGCGAAAAACCCCCGGCTTGCCTCGTGTCGCTATTCCTCGAAAATCGCGCGTGTGGTTGCGTTGACATCCGCTCCTGCGGTGACCATTACGCCTAGCCGATTTCCGCCCTCGACTACCAATTCCCCACCGAATGGCGCTTGCCATGTGTATCCGCCTTGCGGGTGTACGTTCTCCCGGAGGACCGTGTTTCCTGTAGTCGGCTCAACGGTTGCGGTATGCTGGGCCGTGGTCTGGAGAGTTTCCTGGTCGCTCTCGTTCATCTTCTCCGGCGTCAGCGCTGACATCGTTCCGGCTGTGGTCTGCCTTGCGATCTCGACCTCGATCGGCTCTGCGGTGTTTGAGGTGCCTCTAAAACTGATCGCGATTTCGCTGATCAGAACCCTGTGGTTCGATGCTGCGACAATCTGAAGCAGCGTTTTCTGGCTCGTGCCTGTCGCTACCTCTCCTGTAACTGCGACTGCTCTTATTCCTGCCATTTTCCATCTCCTTAAAAAAAGTGTAAAAAAAATACTACGCTGCGTAATATTTGAAGCGAACGTAATTTTTCATCTCTTTGAAAAGCACGCAATTCGTCGGAATTGCGCTCTGTATCCAGAGGCCGTGATTCCGGTCTACGTCTATCGAGGCGATCTGTATTCCTGCGGCAGCTGTGATGCTCGTGTTCCAGCTTACCGCTGCGGGCGCTGTGTTGACATCTGCTATCGTCTGGATTTTGTTAGAGCCGTCTGCGGCTTCGCCCGCTATCCGTATTCCTGGTACGGCGTGAATGGTATCATCGCTCGCCCCGGCTGTCGCGCTCGTGCCGAGGAGCCCTCGGTATGATGCGTTGCCGATCGTGAGCGTGTTTACGTTTTTCTGATCGTAAAATATTATCTCTTTCAATGTGCCGGCGTTATCCCTGACCTGTGCAAATCCGACCGGCGGCCAATCGTTAAAGTTTCCCGTTTGTAACCCAATGTGCCCGGCTCCGGCTCCGCTTAAAACCTGGCCGGAGGTTGTGTGGCTTGTGCCGAGCTCTCCTATATAAATCTGGATAGCTAATACTCCGTGATCGCCGTGTGCTCTCATCATGACGGCGGTGTATCTGTTGACGCCGGCGGCTCGGTCTGCGGTTGCTACGTTGCCCAGGCTGAATATGTTATCGAATGCCTCCATCTGCTGTATCGTCATGCTCGAGCTCACATCGACGGCGCCGTCCCTGGAAACCCTGACAAGCTTGTCCGTGTCGCTTGATTGCAGAATCCGGCTCTCGCCGTCTGGGACGGTTACGCCGGATCCCTCGCTTCCTCCTGGCGCGGTATAATACCAGGAACCATTCTGGTCGGTGCGTATCGTTCCGATTCCCTCTCCGTTGCTGCCGAATATTTTATTTATGACGACCGGCTTGATCGGGTTGCTTATTAACCCTCCCATTAGCTTGGCTTCCGTGGCCGATCGGTAGTTTCCGAGCGCGGCCCTCGGATCCGGCTGATCGCCTCCGTCTGAATCGGCGCCGGAAAGGTAAAGGCCCAGCGCATCTTTTTCTCTTCCTGTTTCGTCGCTCATTTTATGCAGAGGCTATTGTTACTAGCCCCGTTCCTGAATCGTAGGTCATCGTTATCGCTGGCGGTTCCGGATTGGAAACTATAAAGGCGTCAAAGTTCAATGCTGCGCTTGGGTTGTCCCATTCGTCTATCGCCCTTACTCGCCACTTGGCTAGCGTGACGTCTGCCAGCGCTGGCGTCTTGTATTGATAATATCCGAGCCCGGTCTCTAAGACGGTATGCCTGGTTGTCCAGGTGCCGAATACTTTTTCTTGTATTTGGTAGCGGTCCACCCCGTCGACGCCTCTCCATTGTAAAATCAAAAGGGGTGGATATAGTTCTTGCTCTGCTGTTGCGCCGGGGCTTGAATCTAAAACCTCGATCGCCGGTGGCTCGTTTGCCGCGCCGGTTTCCTCGATGATGTACTCCGTGGCATCTACCCTGTCCCATAAAATCCCCTTGTACCATATCGAATACGGAGAAAGTCCCTCTGCCCATGTGTAGCGCCAGGATTGCGCGCCTATTTTCTCCACGTCTATAATCCGAAATGCCGATCGGACCATCCAGCGCAGACCGCTGTTGCGTGTTATCCTTCCGGTGTGTGGAGGCCTCGCCTGGTTCCTGATGTTCTGTTTCATTATTTTTGGCATAGTATTTTATCCGTAGTTGTAATCCTTTTGTTGGTATGCGTATACGCTCCATTGTGACACGTTGAATTGAACATCTCCAAAAGCCTGGAGGGCCGATGCGCCTGTTTCGTCCTGCCACCAATAATTCAAAACGGAGGCGCCGGCTGCCGGTGAAACCGTGGAGCTTTTCTTCTGCTCCGTGTCAAACTCTGATTGTGTTGGTGTGTCGAGCATTATGAAAATATCATCTGGGACCGGGTCTGGAAACGGATTTGATATCTGAAGTTGCTTGAAGTGTCCCTCATCTGCGGTCTTGCTCGCTGCCATGGTTCCGATCAGATTCGATGAATACTCAAACTTCTGCTGGTTCGTCAATCCGCTATATCCTGTGCCGTATCTTAGCTTGACTCCGATGTCGGCTCCGTGTGGGTAGAAATTGTTCGAGCTTGGCACGTCCTGTATATAATTTGCGCTGTTCCTGTTCGTGGGCGCTCCGGATGCGTAGAGAATTGTCTCAAATTTATAAATGTCATACGGATGCTTACTGGCATCTCTTAAGCTGTCCGCTATGTTTGTTGTTTTGAATGCCTTTGCCCAGATGCCGACTCCCGTTCTGTAGGTTGGCGGATAAACTCGGCAGTGAATAAGAAAGCTTGACCAGTATTGGCTGTACTCGTTGAACGTTGCGCCCCCGTATTCCGTGGAATAATTGGAGAATGCTGCGGACCATGCTGCTGCTTTTGAAACTGTGCTGTTGCCTCGTGCGCCTATGTCGAACCATTCAAACAGAATCCCGTCCCATTTCTGTGGTATTATCTGTTTATCGCATATCGTGTTGACCAGGCTCTTTTTCAAAATTAGGCCGCGCATCTCTTCTATAACCTTCCTGGTCTCTATCAATGCTAGCTGCGCCAGGGAATTTCCTGCGATGGCCGTAAAGCTCGAGGCGCCTATGGCTGCTGTCAATAATGCGGCTTTGTTTGCGTATCCGTAGGCGGCGGCCAGGGCATCTGTTATTGCGTTCTGGATCTGTGTTATCAGCTGCGGTCCTGCGTATGCGTTTTCGGCTCCATCTAAAACTGGCCAGTTGAAACCTTCGCCGGATGCCTCCACCGGAATGTTGCTGGTGCCGGCTGCGTTGGTCTTCGTGAAGGTTGTCAAGCTGATCCCGTTGTCGTATTGGCGCTCGTGGACACCTCGCATGCATTCGATCACGTTTCTCTTGAATTGTGACAGACTCTCGATGTCGTTATCGCTGGTCGGTGCGTTTCCTGCGACCGGGTTGTCGTCGCCGGAAAGTCCTGCGCTGCCTGTGCTCCATCCTGCCATTAGTAGCCTCTTAAATAACTGTACGGGAATAGATATCTCAGTCCTGTGATGTCCTTCCAGAGGCGCACCTCGTCGCCTGGTGCAAAATTGGCGCTTGATACTGGATTCAATATTCCGGTTATCTCCGGGCCGATCTCGTTGCCGTTGGCGTCTGTCTCGATGAACGAATACGGGACCGTGGCTACGACCACCTTTCCGAATCTTGCTCTCTCCAGGTCGGCTCTGATGTAGTTGTTCGCGTTTCCGTCGCTGTATAATTCGTATCGGTCCCCTGGAATGAGGGCCTCTGATGTGCCGGCTCCGTTTTTGACTCCGGTTGTCACGCTGCCGATCGCCGTTCCGTCGTATGCTATCTCCTGGACGGTGTAATCCGGATCCGTGTCAAGGTCTATCGTGGCCGTTCCGGATAAATCGTCTTCGCTGGTCCTGGTGATCGTCAGGGTCATGTCTGAGCTACCGCTGGCGATGGCCTTGGTTTCTCCGTTGGCGATCGCTGTGGCGGACCCTACGCTATCCCCTGGTGCTGTATATGTGACGGTTGTCGCGCTTGCTGCGTTTAGGCTTCCGGTGCCGGCCTTGTTTTCTTTGCTCGCGCCTATTGCCGTGATCCCGGCCATGGGGACCGTTTCTGTTATCGAATATATTAATTCTACGAGCTTGGTTCCGCTGCCGCCGCCGGCGGTGTATGGGATCTTGCCGGTGAAATTAATTATTATCTGGCGGCCTACCTCTTTAATCTTGATGTCTTTGCCTCCGCGTAGAAGGGTCAAAACTGATCGGACCGTCTGGTTTAGGCGCTCCCGGGTTAAGCCATCGCCACGCTGATAATCTTTTGCTCTTTGCATGGCTTGTTACCCCTGTATCGTCCAGTATTTCTCGTAGTCGGCTTCGCCCTGGTATGGGATGGTCTTGAGCCCTACGTCGACAACTAATCCGGCGGCTGGTTTGCCGGTTCGCTCATCGATAAAGGCTGCGGTGGGCTTCCATCCTGCGATGTTGTATTGGAATTGAAAAAGAAAATTGGCGCGGGATGCTTCGGTCAGGCTCTGGCTGTAAAGTTGGTAATCTACTGACATGCAGAGCCATGTCCCTATTTGCCCTCCCAGCCAGATGGCGTTATTTGTCCTGCCGAGAAAATAGTGGGCTACGGATGTCACTTGTTCAAATTGCCCGATGCCGCCTATCTCTGCTTGCTGGATTCCCTCGTAAACAGAAAGCTCGCCGGTTTGGATGTCCGTGCGGCCCCTGCGGGATGCGTCCGGATCCGCTGGCAAGGTCTGAACTACGTTATTCTCGTCTGTGTATGTGTACTTATCTGTCCCGTCCGGCCATGTGTGCTGGACCGTGATCTCCTTGCCTCTTAAACTTTCCTTGAGCGCCTTGGTCGTTTCGTCGGTTTCGGTTATGCCATAATCCGCCGGGTATTTGTTCGTGGTGACCTGCTGCAGGGAATGCCGCAACTTGATGTAAACGCCAGAAAACATCGGAGAGGTCAGGTTCTGTCCCTCTGATTGGAAATGTTCGTATAAAAGCTCGACCTCAAATACTTCCTTGCTCTGCGGATTTATCATCGGGTTGCGTTCTTTGAGGACCAGATTGGCTCCGCGTCCGGTGTCCGGGTTGCTGTTGTATGTGATGCCCTCGGTGTCAAGCGCTGTCAATGCATCATAAGCGGCGGTGTAATCCGTTGTCGTTATTCCTGCGATTGTCGCTTTGCGCCTGAGTTCGACTACGACTCCGTCTCGCTCCTTGCAGCCTAAATCGGTGATCCTGTCTATATATGCTGTTGCCATTTGTTATCCTACCACTGGTACGGGTTTAAATGTGTTGGTCGCTATTTTCTGGAGTAGCGCATTCGTTTTGTCTATCTGCGTGGCCTTCGGCGCCTGGTCCGTTTTTGGATCAAATCCTCGAACGGAGAGCGCTGTCCTGGCCAGGCTTATCTGCTTGAATGATGCCGCCTTGCCTGTTTTCTCGGCTGCCTTATCCATGTCGAGCGCGGGTGCCTTGTTTATCTTGTTGATGTTCTTTACCACCTCTTTGGCCTTTTCTTCGGATTCGTTTTTCAATTCGTCGAAAAATGCCTTGACCTTCCGTTGCGCTGCTCCGCTTGAAAAGGCGTCATAAGCCTGTATGGCGTCGTCGGCTGCCAGCTTTGCTGCGTCTCTGTACTCCTCTGATGTGCGGATCATGTCCTTGGCGAATTTCTCGGCGCCGGCGGCCACCTTGCCGAGCCCCGGCACGTAATCTGCTGCCTCTGCGAATGTTGCGACAAGCTCTCCGAATCCCTGCTGTATCCGTCCTACGGCAGTCAGAACACCAGCGCTCATTACGTTGGCGGCTGATTTTAGAAGGTTGAACCAATCGGAAACTCTCGCGGCTGATCGCAGAATCCATTCGAATGCTCGCACCACCTTGTCTCCCATGCCTTTGCCGGAGGTGCCCAGCTTGACCAGCTTGGTCGCGGCTGCGTCAATGAATGGCACAAGTTGTATCGTGAGGGTGTTGGCCATTCCCTTAAAAGTCTCTGTTAGTCGAAGGACGGAATCGTTGGCCAGCTCCACCTTTGCGGCATCCATCCTGTTGAATGTGATCCCGAGCTTCTCCGCTTCGGCTTGCATGTCCTTTAGTCCCTTTTTGCCCAGGAGAAGAAAATTCATCAATTCCTGGCCTTGCCGACCGAATAGCGCGTAAGCTGCTGCGGCTCGTGATGCGGCGTCTGGCATCTGGGTCAGTGCCTCCGCTATGTCCTCGAATGCGTCAGCTGGATTCTTCTCGACGAGCGCGTCGGCCTTGAGACCCATCGCTTCAAGCCCCTTGACCCCTTCTCCGTATCCGAGCTTCGCCTCTCCCAATCGCCGGATCATCCGCTGCATACCTTTTGTCAGGGTCTCCTGCTTTGTGCCGGCTATGTCTGCGGCGTGCTGGAATCCGACCAGGCGCTCCGTGCTGATGTTTAGCTCATCGGATAGCTTCCCGGTTGCGTCTATCGCGGCCATGCTATTCTTGACCATGAGCGCGGCCCCTCCGCCGGCGGCGACCGCCATGAGGGCTGTCCCGATGCCGGCTACCCTGGTGGCTACGCGCTTGGTTTGGGATGCGAACAGCTTCATTTTCTTCATGCCCCGGCTCAATCCCTTGGTGAGTTCTGCGGTTCGCGCTGTCAGGTTTACTGCTATTTTACCGATCACTGCCATCGTCTATCTTTACTCCAAAAGCCATGGCCATATTGGCCATCATTTCTTTGTCGCTCTGTTGCCCGTCGTCGCCCTCTTCTTTTTCGAAGTCTGGCATAAAATGCGCTGGTACAGAATTGGGGTATGGCTTGCGGTAGGGGGCGTTCGCAGCTGCGTGAGCCACAATTCCAGCTCTGAGGTCCGCCCTAAGTTCTCCAAATGGTTCAATTTCGTCATATGCTTGCCACTCCGCGAATTCTCTACTGTTTATCTTCTCCTGCAATCGCGCGACCGAGGGCTCTCCAAATGTGATGGCTAATTTTAGCCAGAATCGTCGCTCCGGTCGCTCTCTGAGTTTTTTACCAGATCCTTGACGTCCTGTTCCCCTATGTGGTTTAGTTCGAATCCCTTTTCTAAAACTCGATCCAGTACCGCGCCGGATTTTTCCCGGAGGGCCAGGATATCCGCCTTTGAAAAAAGTAGCTGGCCCTTGCTATCGCAAATTACCAGCCTTGCGAATCTCTCGCGGAAATCGACCAGGTTTTTCTTGCCTCCCTTGCCGGCCCTGACCGATGCCTCGAATCCGCCACGCTCCGATCCGGTCATTACCCGTAGGTAGATTTTGCCTTTCCATTCTGGGACGGCCATCGGTATTAATTCGAGGTCGTCTGCTGCTAAAATCTCGGCCCTGCTGAGCTCCGGAAGGCCGGCGGTTGTATCTACCGGCTCCGGGGCGCTCATCTCGCATACTTTTCCTTTTTTTTCTTCGTCGCTCATGTTGGATTCCCTTAAAAATGTTAACCTCTTGGGTTAATGGTTTATGTGCTTACGGTTATCTCTCCTGCGCATTTGAGCGTAGAGGTCATTTGCATCTCTTCTCCCACTGCGGCAGCTGGTCCCGCTGCTGTCATAAATCCTGGAAATGCCCAGGTTGCTCCTACGGCGGCCCAATCGATCGTGATTGTTTCGGCTGCTGTGTTTATCGGGGGCATGCCGTCTTCCGGGTCAAACTGGAAGGTGATATCTACACTCCCGCCATCGTACAATGCGGCGGCGATATACGCCAGCGCTCCGGTCGTGTCCATCGTGGTCACGTCGATCGCGCCTCGCTCCATATTCGGGCCACCCACGGATTTGATTTTTGCTGCAAATCCGGTCGTCCCGAATGTTATGGTGGTCCCATGTCCGTCTCGTCCTGCCATGACAATTCTCCTAAAAAGTGTTGACTGATTCCTCGCTCGTTACTTTGTAATCCTGTTGTCCGCGCATATATCCGACCCCGTCTCCTGAACTCGGGGTGATGTGGTTCGTTGTATTACTCTCGCGGTATATTCCATCTACCCGGAGGCTTCTGTTTCCTACGGTTATGATCCCTTTGAAACCGTTCAGCTGCTCTGTGCATATCCTGCCTATGGTTTTGACCTGGAAGTATGATTCTGAATAAATCTGAAATCTGATCACGTCCTCGCGGTATCCTCCGGTGCCATCCATGTTCTGTGACGAATTTCCTGACGACATCAAATAGGCGATATATGGCAGATGTGTTCCCTGCGGCGCGTAAAGAGGAAAAAACTTATCGCCTATCAGAGCCACGTATTCCGGGGATTGGCTCAAGAGCTGGACTATCGCCTCTTCTATAAATGGCTTTGTGCTGCTCATCCTTGACCTCTTGCTTTAAGATATGCCAGTATGAATTCTGTAACCTTGAAAATCGTAGCTATCAATGTGGCCGCGCATGCGGATGTGGCCCCAGCCAATTTCCATGCGGTTGCCTTGTCCAGTTTTTCTAACCTGACATCCGTGACCGTTTTCTCGAGCTCTTCGTATGCTATCTCGCGCTTGGCTTGCTCGCCCTCTATCCGCTTCATCTGTATCGCGCAGCTCTCTTTGTTTACTTTCTCATTTTGCTTCTTGAAAAGGCTATCTATTTGTTTTGTGACGCTTTGCTCGAATTTATTAAACTCTTCCTTGAATGCCTGAAACAACATTTTCTGTTCTGCGTTCATCTTTTTCGTCCTAATGCTGCCACAGCTTTCTCGGCTTGCTGGGCCAGGTCCGTGGTGTATTTGTTTATGACTGCGGTCGAATTTTCGTAGAGCGATTCCTTTAGGAAGTGCTCGCCCTGGTAGCCTGGGTGTTCGACGGCGCCTCTGATTATCACCTTGCCGCCTATCATTAGCCCTCCGCTGGGTGCCTTGATTACGTGTGGCTCTACCCCTTCTTCAAACAAATGGGCATAGTTGACCGGGTTGGCTCCTGTGTCCGGATCTTTGTGTCCTGGCCTCGGTCCGACGTAAACGGCTACGACCTCCGCCTTCTTGTAAACCATTTTTTTCTTTCCGAGAGATTCCTCTAGCGTGCCTTCGTTGGCGGAGGCCTGGCTGACTTTTGCTCGTGCTGCCTTGAGCACTATCGTCATCGCCTTGTTTGCCGCTTTAGCTACAGGCCCTGTCAATAGCTTGGCTGGCAAGAGCGAAAAGTTGCGCTGGACGTTCTTTAGTGTCCGCATGTCCATTTTCATCTGTACGATCTGGGTGGTCATGGGATGTCCTTTATAACTTCTATGCACATCGCCTCGAGCTTGATGTGCCGTTCCTCCACGTCGATCACGTATATTATCTCGAACACTCGGTCCTTAAAAATGATCCGGTATCCTGGATTCGCCGGCGCTCCGTACCTCATCTCGATCATGTGCGTGATCTGCGGCTTGCTGGCGTCCGCCTCAAATCGTTCCGTTCCTCGAACCGGGCGCACTCTCGCGCAAACTGTAGCTAGATCAGAATAGTCCGGAAGGCGTTCGTTGAATGTGTTTCTCGCGCCTTCTGATTTTTTCTGTATGGTGATCCTGTGTCTTAGTCGTCCGGCTCTCATGCTGGTACTGTTGCTCCGCTGTTATTGATTTTCACCTCGAGGCCGTCTGAATCGTTGCCCACACCAAGGACGGATACGTTCCATCCTGTTGCCAGGTCCGCTGCCGGCGCTATGCCGCCAGGCGTGTCTGATAAAACATAAACGGTTCCCTCTATCACGCTGGCGTCTGCCCCGAGAGTTATGGTTCCTTCCTTGACCCCCTTGACCGGCTGATCGGCTGCCGCGCTGTTAAGGAAAATAATCTTTGTGACTGCTGTGGCTGCTGTGTTGTTTGCGTCTGCGAGTTTATACTTGCCTACGGTGGTATCCATGTATCCGGCCTGTCCTGCGGTGACCGCTTCGCCGGCGGTCCCGGATTCTATTTCGGCTATGGTTCCTTCTAAAACCTGGGCAGCTGTTATTGATAGGTCAGCCATGGTTTTCTCCTATATTTGTGGTATCGTGTAATGGTACATTAAATCTCGGGCCGCCATCGGGATTTCTATGGCAGTCTGCCCGATCACGACTTGCTCGCGGTTCTCGAATAGATGCGCCAATATCAAGAGGAGGGCGTGCCTCAATTCCTGCGGCACATCTTCTGCGGCATTTCCGTATCCAGCCACGTATGTTATTGCGGCTGTGTTCATCGTGCCGGCTTGGGTGCTGGGCCAGCTTGCGTTGGCTACCGGAGCGATGCGACCTGGTTCGCTCTCTGCATCCACCTGGTAATTGGCCGAGGCCCATGTTTGTGCATCGCCGGCGGTGTCCGTATAGGTTACGCTGGTAACGCTTTGTATCGGCGGGTATGGTAGACAGATTACTCCACCTTCCGCTATGTCGTAGTATGGCTGCCAGATGTCCGCGCCGGTGCTGAAGTTGCCAGGGAAACCATCCATCGTCATTTTCCAGGTGGCCGTGATTAGTTGTCTGTTGGTATATTGCTCGACTGCCTGGCGGGAAGCTGTTATCAATGTGTTGATGTATGCGTCCTGGTAATCATCGTCCAGGTCTATCCGGCTGTGGGTCTTTGCCTCATCCGTTGTAACCGGCTCTGCGCTCGGTTCCGCTTGTCTTCTTAGTCCCGACATATTATTTCCTTTTCATTATGGATATGGATCTTGGCTTTTCCAATCGACAGTTGTCATCAATTCTAAAATGGCGGCGTGGCTGTATTCATCATACCCCTGGAAACCTGGAGGCGTTGGTTGCGAGCCGTCCGTTTTCATTACTACGCGATCGGTTCCTTGAACCGAATGTCTCAGCGTGTCGATGCTGCTTTCTTCTGATTGTGCTACCAGGGCTTCTGTCACATCTGCGTTCGGTACAATAAAATATTTATATTCATCTGCCATCTTTGGCTCCTATGCTGCGTGCCGCCCTGCTCCCGCATTGTAGAAAAATTGCATTTCTTCGACGGAGACGTATCGGCTCCAGACCCCGAGCTCATCCATGAATCCATTCAAGTTTTCTGATGAGCCTGGCGAACTAGAATTACTGCCGATGCCTGGTCTTAAGCTTGTGGTCGGAGCGGATCCCCACGAGCCGTCATTCCTGGAGTTTTCTAAATTCATATTCAGATATGTTTCCAATCTGCCGGTGTCGTTATCATACCTGGCCCAGATTAAATACCAGGTATCTACAACAAAATTCGTTGTGCCCTCGATGTATTGTCCTGCGGCTCTGAAATGCGTTGTATCGAATTTGCTCAAGTAGAGCGTGTACCATCCTCCGGTGCCTCGCGACATATCATAAAGAGCTTTGTATTCCGCATCGGCACTCGGCAAGGTGTTCACCTTAAACCAGCACGCGACCGTCAATGACTGGCCGTGTAGATTCAATTCGGCATTTGCGGCTGCTTTTGTGGGGCCGAGGATGTACTGGTCAACGCCATCAAAGCTCGCGCATCTGCCGACCTTCCCTGAAACCGTAGGCGAATCATTATAGGCTGTCGCGTTGTTGCGGCCAAAGGCATCAGCTCTTGCCGTGCCGCTGGTTTCCTCGAATCTCCAATAGCTGACAAGGTCGGTTATCAAATCTTTGTTTGCGAAGATGTCTATTCCGCTTCGTCCGGTATGCACGAAAGGTGCGGAGACGTCGCTTGATTGTGCTGTCGTTATAATTATGCTCATTATTCACCTTCTAAAACAATAATCTCCAGGGTCTCTGTCCCGTTTTCGGAATAGGCCGTTACGGCATTGAGGGCGCAGTTTATGTCCAGGCTGATTCCGTCTTTCCCGTTCAAAACGTAATCCATCGCGCCTTCTATTCCTACTTTAACCCATCCGGTATTTGTGGACGTTGCCTTGATTGCGATGCTCGTGCTGTTCGCGTCGTAGACCGTGTCCGGGCTTCCGGATGCCGTGGAGCTGATCGTGACCACATCTGTGGTTGATAATTTTATTATGCTTCTGACTGCCATAGCTTTTCCTCCGCTTATGTTTTGTTGTCTGCTTTTTCGTATTCCTTGTACATTGGTTTCGGGTACGGTATCATCTCGACTATCTGGCAGCCAGCGGTCCGGTCCCAGACCAGGTCATTTGCCACCGGATAAACATTGACCTTGTTTAGCCTCTGCGTTGCCTCTCTTATTTCTTTCGCGTCTTTGCTTTTGTATTCGAAAATCACTGGGAGCTGTTGTGTGACGTGAATAACGCATCCGAGCTGGTGCTCGATGTTGATTGCGTTGGGGGCTCTCATGTATCCGTAGAGCTCGGGCTCCCATGGGTGCGGCTTTAGAATATACGAATCCTCGCTGACGCTCATTTTGATTTTTCGGCTCATCGCCATTCCGCACCAGAAATGGAGACAGGCCTGCTGATGAAAATATTCATGCGACGCCGGGCAGTTGTGCATCCTGTGCAGGATGATATGATCGAATCCTTCAAAAATGGCGGCGGCGATCATGTAGCAAATCGTCGACGTAAAATAGGGGATCCCGAAGTGTTCGACGATGTCCTCTATCGGGTATCGTCTTGAATTCGGGATCTCCTGGTATCGCTGGCATGAGATAAACGGTATTCCGAGCGCTGCTACTTCTTGAGCGTAATCTGCAAAGCCATTCTTGCCTTTGGCGACGTCCAGAAAATCCATGCAGTAAAGCCTGTCTAGTTTCTGGTGCACCTTGTAAGCGAAATTGACTCCCCAGATTTCTGCATCTTCTGTGTGTGGCACCTCCTGGTCGTAGGAGCCTAGCATCGCTGTAATGACTACCGTTTTCATGTTTGTCCTTTATGAAGTTGAAACCGTGCCGACCAGCATGCCGGTCTCGCCGTCATTGTTTACCCCGTAATTTTCAAACAGGGAGGTTGCGCCTGGTGTGTTGATCCATGTGTCCTGCCCGTCGGTCGCTATTCTCAGGCTGTTGTATCTTATCCAGCCTGTGGCGGCGGCAAATCCTTCTATATTGACATCGACTGCGTTGAGGTTCTCGAAGGAACAATCTTCTATCAAGAGCTCGGTTGCAGCTGCTGTCAATTCGACGTTTGCCGCTGCGAAGTCTCCGTATGATCTGCATCTGCGAATCGTTACGTTTGGGGTGGCAGCCATCGTGATAAAGGAATCGTTCCCGGCGGTAGCTGTCCCCTTGTTGATGCAATCCTCGATCGTGAAATCTGCTGAACCGGCGACCAGGTCGATCCAATCGATCGTGTTGTCTGTGCCGTCGTCGATGAATTCACAATTTCGGATTGTGCAGTATGCGTTGTTCACGTCGATCGGCGCGGCGAGGGCGTCTATGTCACAAACAAATCTGACATTCTCGATCGTTACGTTATCCGCGTCGATGTCGATGTCTGCGGTTGTGGCCGTGATAAATGTGAACGTTGGCTTGTTGTCTCCCTCTCCGAGCCCGACTATCTTGATCCCTTCTTTGTCAATGCTGATCGCGCCGGCGCTCGCTACGTTCTCCGCGTGTCCCGGCATTAAGTAGATTATGTCCCCTTCGTTTTCTGTGCAAAGACCGATCGCATAATCAAGTGTTGATACTGGCTTGTCTGGGTCTGCCCCATATCCGCCGGCATTACTTGCCGTGGCGCTTGCGCTGCTGACGTAAAACCTGCGGCCTGTCGTGACGGCCAGGTCTTCCATCGCCATGGTTCCCCCGATAAACCTCGAGGCCATTCCTGTTCGTAGTCCCATTTTCATTCTCCTAAAAGATTGAGAGGGCGAGCGCTACGTCTCGCCCCCTGTTCATACGTATGAAACTCTAGTCTGCAATCGCACCGAGCATCAGCTCTGGCGCGGCTGGGTATTTTGCGCCGTGCAAAATATACGTAACGCCGACGACCTTGGCTGCGCTTGTGGCTGCAATGTCGCAGCGTACACAATCAAAGTTGTTCGAGACGTCCAGGTCTTGAGCGTAAATCTCAAAAACCCATTGACCGACTTTTTCGCCACTGGTGGCATCGGTGTATTCCTCATCGGCGGTTGCCTGAGTTTCCTTCGTCCAGGTAGCTGTCGCGGTAAGATCCGCGTCAGCCATTTTGCTGTATATGCGGCCAGTCTGCAAAGCGTTTAGAGCTTTTGCGCCGGTGCCCGCTACATCCTGGGCTTGATAAACCGTTGCGGTTAGATCGCTGTCCGCCGCAGTCCCGTCACCGAAATTGACCAGGATAGTCAATTTGTTATAGTTTTTCAGGGAAACATAATCCCCCGTAAGCGCGGAGGCGTTGACGTCTTTCGGCGCGCCTGCCTGTACTACTTGTACTTGCTCGAGTAGCTTTGTCATTTCTCTTCTCCTAGAATTTGTTAAACGTAAAAAGTGATCCTTCCTGCGTGTGCCTTTCGGTTATACGCGCTTCGCCAATGTGACAAATGGGCTTACATCGTCGGCACCCTTGCGAGGTGTCAAAGCCCGATCCCATGCCGGCGTTCCGTCAAACCTGAAGGTTGTCCGGAATGCGAGCTCGTCGTAAATAAATCGGACGTGCATGCTCATCGCGGTCTGCGGTGTTCCCTTGGATGCCGTGTAGTATTGGCTCCAATCGATCGCGGCTATGTCGCCTACGGTTCCGACCGCTGCGCAGTGATCCGTCTTCCAGGCTGGTTCGCCATAGAGGGTGTCAAATGCCGCGCCGGCTATTCCGTTGGCCGGTAGCCAGACCGGAACTCCGCCGGTTCCGACTGCTATGTACATACTGGCCAGCTGTGGGAATGCTCCCTGGTTGTAATACCAGTTGACTCGGCCTTCGCTGCCGGACCAGATTCGAGCCTTCATTTTGATGATGTTCTGGCTGACGATTGTAGCTGCGACCTGTCCGCTTTCCTTCGCCTGGCTAACTACTGCGTCGCTGGTTAAGGCGCCTTGGGCTCTTCCGACGCCGTCTCCAAACATCACATCTTCCGTGAGCTCGTCTCCGATTGCCTCGCCCATCTTATCGAATATGCGCTGCCCCATGTTGAGCGAGGTGTCAGAAAGCATCTCCTCTGTTGCGTATGCGAGGGCGGCCTTCTTGTTGAGCTCCAGCTTGATCTGGCGAAATTTGAGGTTGCTGGCGGTTATCTCGTTTCCTTCGCCTACATCGTAAACGACGATTCCGGCGTGTCTGTAGGTCGCGCTGGATTTGTCGTGGTCAACAAATCCGGGCACCTTCATAGTATTGCCGGTGAGCGTGAGATGGTCCGTCTTGGCAAGGATGCCGAGGCGGTCTGACCTGACTCTCTCAAATACCCGGTTGCTGAATTCGGGCGGGATAACGAATCCGCCATCTTCTCCGCTGAGCGTGTTCTGGCCGAGGGCCGCGTTGATTTTGATGAGCTTCTCATCTACCTGGCGCGTTCCCATTCCGGCTGCGACGACTGAATTAAGATATTCGCGGTCGTCTTTGAATCCGAGCTTCGGGTCGTCCAGCCATCTCTCGTGTGTGGTTATGGTCGCTTTATCCTGGACATCGTCCAGAACGTCCTCCGGTGCGAGGGCGGTTGTTTTACGACCGGCGCTGGCGGCCAGCTCTTTCTTTCGTGCGGCGATGTCTTCTTTGCGTTCTGCTTTCTTCTTATCTGCTGCGATTATGTCTGCGATGTCGGCTTTGGCCTGTTCGTCCTGGGCTTTCATCTCGTCGATTAGTGTGGCTTCTTCTTCGGTCAGGTCTCTTTTCTCTGTTTCCGCGAGGGCTATGATGGCCTCCGTGTCTGCCAGAAGTTTTGCTCTCAATTCACGCAGTTGTTTCAAACTCATTTCTTTTTTCTCCAAAATATGCCAACAAAAAAAAGCACAGGTTGCTCCTCTCGCGTGTTCCTGATCTCGGCAGGGTCCGCTGGGGCGACTTGTGCTGTACTCGGCAGTCCAAAGTCTTATAACGATATCCCGGAGCCTAATGACTCGGCATTTGGCCGGGGATGGTGTCCCGATTCTGCAAGGATTGTACTTATCGGGACACCACTTTGCAAGCGCGTAAACTCCAAGTTGGAGTTGATTTATCCCTATCTCCCTATTGTTTGTGCCTTTGCCCGCGCCGTTCTGGGTCTTTTTGTCATTGCGTTGGCTACTTCCTGCAATGTTTTTACCCCGTCAATCAATCCGAGGGTCTTCGCTTCCGGTGCCGGCCAGACCCGTCCGTCGGCCATGGGCTTTATCTCGCTCTTTGGCTTTCCCCTCCCCTTGGCGATCGCTGTTATGAAATCTGCGAAGAAAAAATCCACCATGCGCTGGAACTCCGCTTGCTGGGCTTCGGTTATCTCGGTGCCGTCAATGCCGGCGCCTTTCACCTCTCCTGTCTTTATGACAATGACCTTAATTCCGAAATCCTCATACATCTTCGATGTGTCCCAAAGAACGAGAAGTGTCCCGATCGAGCCGATGAGCGCGGTTCGCTCTGCGTATATCTCTGTGGCCTGGGCCGCTATGTAATACGCTGCGGAGGCCGCTAGGCCGTCCACATACGCGATTACGGGCTTCTGAGCCCTCACCTCTCGGATGGTGTCTCCAAGCTCTGACAGGCCGTCTACGCTGCCGCCTGGGCTGTCTATGACCATGAGTACCTTTTGTATCTCTGGGTCATTTGCGGCCAATCTGAGCGCGTCTCGGTATGTCTGGGTGCCTGGAAATCGGTTCCCAAACCAATCTATAAATCCTCGTTTGAAAATTGGGCCGCTGATGTGGAGTACGCCGATTCCGTTTTGAGCCTTCATCGGGCCGCCTCTTCTCTCCTGGTCTGCTACCGGGCCTTCGGCTGGCTTGGCATTCTTAAATGCCATCGCTTCGGTGTACGCCTCCGGCAAAATGCCCCAATAAAGACAATTTGACGGCTGTCCTGGTTTGTTACTGGCTAAATCATGCAACTTTAGATTGAACGGCATTGAGTTTCCCTCCTATTATGGCTTTTATGAATTCCTCCGCCCGCGTCTGGGCTGTGTCTTTCTCGCGTATTTCGCATATTCGATTGATTTGCTCCTCCTCTGCGGATTTGTTGTAAAGGTCCGCAAATATGGCTTTTGAATCTGCGCACCATGCGGAAAAGTTGAAGGCTTCCGCTATGTCTGGCGAAAGAAGGAGCTCTCCCATCGTCCTGGTTGCCGGCGCCAGCGATTCTCCGAGTTCCTTCTCGTGCTTCTGGTAGAAATCGCCGATCCAATCCATGAAGCGCTGCGGATCTTTGGCGTATCTGGCTATCGCTTTGCTGACCGCCTTGCTTTCCTTGCGCATCATCCTGGCGATCGCCTCCCGGACTACCGGCATCATGGCTTCCTTCAAAACTCCGGATCTCTCGTAGATTTCGTTTATCTGGCTGCCTTGTGTCGCCGGCTCTGTGGCGCCTCGTATCGCGTTCTCGAGGGTGGTCATGTTCCTCGGTACAAATCGCACATCCCCATCTGCGCCGATTGGGTTCATGTCCTCGAGCATCCGGATCTCGTTTATCGTGAAGATGCCCATGGCCCATCCGGTTTTGTACCAGAGCGTCCTGGTCTTGATGTCGCCTCGGAGTAGTCCTTTGACCTCCATCTTCGTGAAAAATGTCCGGTTTGTGGTTGGGAACAGTTTTCTGTTTGCTTCTTGCTCCCATCTCTGGACCCAGGGTACGATCGTGTCTGTGACAAACTCGAGGCTTTGGTGCTCGATATTGCTGAACGTGGCTCGCTCCAGGTCGGCTAGTTTGTGCAATGGGCAGCGAAACCAGCGCGCTATCTCCGCGATTTGGAATTTCCGCGAGCCTAAAAATTGAGCCTGCTCTGGCGGTATCGCGTAGGTCTTGAGTTCTATCCCCTCCTGGAGAATCATCGTCTTTTTGTGATTTCTTGCGCCGGTGAATTTCTTATTCAGTTGCTTTTCTAGAAACTCCTGCGCCTTGGGCGTCAGCTTGCCTGGGTGCTGTAGCGCGATCCCTGGCGTGGCGTCATTCTTGAAAAATGCCCCGCCGTAGTTCTCCATCGCCTTGCCTAATCCGACCGATTCCCTGCCCAGCTTGATTACCGAGTATCCTTTTCTCCCGTCGAATCCCAGGCCTTTTATGTGTAGCATGTCCTCCTGGGGGACGTCTGCGTATTCGTTGAATTTCCCGGTTACCCGGTAGAATAGTTCGCCTTCGTCGTCTCTCATGATTTTGACCCGGTCTGGCGTCACAAGCCAAAGGGCGATCGGTATGCCGCCGTTGTTTCGCTCTATCTCTGCGTATGCGTTCCCCCAGAGGAGGGCATGCGCTCCCATGTCGCATTTGAATGCGAAGGCATCCATCTCTGGGTTCGGCTGCTGGTTTAAGAGCCAATCTACCGGGTGGGCCATATTGATTATTTTGCTATCTCCTACGCGCTCCCGGACGTGCCAGGGTAAGCCGGCGACCGTTTCGCTGACCACCTTCGTGCATGCGAAAACTGCCGAATATGTCAGGGCGGTGTTTTCGTTGACCGCCGGGCCGGCTATCGTCGGCATTAATATGACGTCATCGGCGTAGTTCTTGCGTGGTCCTCTCGCTATGCTGATGTCAAATCCAAATATCCGCATTTTTCCACTCCTACAAAAATAAAGAGGTTTCCTCGTCCTCGTATACGCTTGCTTGGTCTATCGCGGCTACCATCGCGCGGCCTATCCCCATGATCCCGGCGACGATGCCGTCTATCTTGTTCGTGCTCTTTTTCCTCGAGGGCTTCATGTTGCCGGCGGCATCTAGCTCGACCGTGACATTCGAGGCCATCCACTCGAGGACCGGGTTGTCTCCGTGCTTCAAAAGTTCGCCTATTATCAACTTCTCGAATTCCTTTGAGGGAGCGCTCATACTTGCGAATCCCTGCCCGAATTCCACCATCTCTATCTCTTCTCCCGCTAGCTGGGTCGTTATTTGTGTCGCGTTCCATCTGTCGTATGCTATTTCCTGTATGTCGTAAATCTCCCGGAGGGCCAGGATATCTGCCCGGATTACGTCGTAATCGATGATATTCCCCTCCGTCATCTTGATGTGGCCTTGTCTCGACCAGGTGCTGTATGAATTCCAATTTCGGCGCTCCAGCTTGTTTGTGTTCTCTTTTGGTATCCAGAATTTCAAGAAGAGGGCGTGGTCGTGCGGGAAATAAAGCGCGAAGGCCGCGAGGTCCGTTCTGCTTGCCAGGTCGAGCCCGCACCAGCATGGCTTTCCCTTGTAATCTTCCGGATCTATTTCCCCTCCGCATTTGCGCCATGCGTCAAGCTGGATCCACCGGGTGGATTGCTCCGTTTGGATGTTGAGGTGTAAGCGCTTGAACGTGTTCTCGTATGCCGGGCTTGCCATGGCCCGCTTGCATTCTCTCTCGAGATATTCCTGGCTGATGCTGATGTCAAGATTCGGGTTCGCCTTCGCCCATACTTTTGGGTTGGTCCAATCGTCATCTTTGGCTGCCTCGTAAATCACCGGCAGAAATGACGAATCTGGGATGGTCCCGTCCCGGACGCCTTTGGCCCATTCGTATTTTTCGTTGCAGACGCTTTTCCTGTCGTAGTCTGCGGTGGTTATGTAAACCATCAACGGCTGTGTCCTGGATGCCATCGAAGTCATGATCACGTTGACGAGCTCATCGTCTGGCTGCGCGTGTAATTCGTCGACGACCGCCATATGCGTGTTGAATCCGTGCGCCGTTTTGGCTTCTGAGCTTATCGGCTTGTAGTAGCTGCCTATCTCCTCGATGGTTATCGAATGCTGGTATAATTTCGCGACCTCTTTGAGCTCTGGCGAATTTTCGATCTGTCTCTTGGCCATGCTCCAAACCAGGGCGGCCTGTTCTCGCTTCGCGGCTGCGCTATATATTTCTGCTCCCTGTTCGCCGTCACAGAATAGGCCGTAATTGCAGATTCCTGCGGCGAGGAGGGATTTTCCGTTCTTTCTGGGGACCAGGATGAAGCTCTCCCGGTACCGCCGGCGCGGCTTTCGCTCTTTTGTCTTCCATCCAAAGAGATTAGCGATTATCGCTTGTTGCCATTTCTCAAGGTGGAACGGATCCCTGGCCTGTTGTCCTTTGACGTGCGTGAGCCGTTCATGGAAAAAATCGATCGCGTGTTGTGCTGCCTGTTCATTAAACCGGAAATCCTCCGCATCTTTGAATGGGTTATAGCCTGGGATCAGCATCAAAATGTCGTACATCTTGGCGCTGATCTTGTATTTTGCGCACATCTCCTGCTTTACGGTGAGTCTCCGCTTGCTCTTGGTGCGCGTGACCTTTTTCCTGGTTTTGGGCTTCTTTTTAGTTGCCAAGGTTCACAAACCTCTTTTTCTTTTCCTCGGAAGCTGAGTCTCCTCGGTGATTATCGAATGAAACTATCGCGCTTATGGCCGAAGGCGTCAAACCGAATTCTCGGGCCATTTTCATCGCCAGGGCGGCGAGTCTGTCTCCTCTGGTTATCTCTGGAATCAATTTGTAGCCGGCTAGCTCTCCGTCTGGGCCGTAAATTGGGACGCGTGGGTTATTCTCGAGCACAAATCTCCGGCATTTCTTCCATTCTGCCAGGGTGTCGACGAAAATCTCGAGCGATGTGCCGTAGGCTGGGCTCTGTAGGCGCAGCGCGTCCATCGTCCGGAGTACCTTTTTCCAAATCCTGCGGGCGTCTTTCGTGAACCATTGCGGGCATCTGGGCCGTCCGTCGGGGACCAAGGGCTCCTCGGGGCGCTCTTTGGCCCTCCAGGATCCCCTCATTTCGAGGATTTTGGTCGGTGTTGGTCGTGGTCCTGGCTTAGCCATTGGCTATTCTTTTCGCTTTCCGGCCTGTGAAGGCCTCCCATCGTGAAATAATGACCTGGACGTACTTGGGGTCCAATTCTAGCCCGTAGCAAATTCTCTCTTGCTGCTCTGCGGCGATCAGCGTGGAGCCCGAGCCCAGGAAGGTGTCTAGAACCGTGCCGCCTCTGGGGGTGCTGTTTTCGATAGCTCTGCGGGCCAGTTCGGTTGGCTTCTCCGCCGGGTGTACGTAGTTTCGGGTTATCCTTTTCACCTCCCATGTTGATGTATCGTCTGCCGGCATCGAAATATTTACAGCTTCGGCATCTTTTGTCCGGATTAGCCGTGTCTTTTTGTTTTTTGGGGACTTCGGTGTGAGGTATATCTCGCTCCCATTGCCATCTGAAAGCCTTAAACCGTCCACCAGGCTGACAAAATGTTCCCCATTCTGCTTTGTGGTTATGCGCCATGTGGTCGTGTTGCTCCTGGTCCCGTACCATTTTGCGCTCTGTCCGCATTTCTGAAGGTAAAAACAGGGCTCATGCTGCGAGTGATAATCGGCCCAGCCAAGTACCAGGCTGTCTTTTACCCAGATTATATATTGTTTTTCCTCGAGGCCGGCGGCGGTGAGGGCTTCGTCGAAGTCTCGCCGGGTGTTCGAGGCGTGCCAAATGTAAAAGGCGGCGCTGTCTTTCGTGTGTCGGACCATATTTTTGAATGCCGGCGCCAGTAATTTGCCGAGCAGGTCGTCGTCCCGCTTTTTATCTCCCATGATGCTTCCCTCTGCCGATTCGTAGCTCACGCCGTATGGGGGGTCTGTGAAAACCAGATCCGCCTTGTCTGCCTTCATCAATTTCTTGTAATCTGCTGCTTTCGTCGCGTCTCCGCACATTATCCGGTGCTTGCCTAGCTCGTAAACGTCGCCATTCTTGATGTTTGTCGTCTTCTGGGACGGTATTGCGTCCGGTTCTGTCTTTCCTTTGCGTGGTTCAAACAATGCCTTGAGCTCGGAATCCTTGAAGCCGATCGCGTTCAGGTCTATCTTCGCCTTGTTTAGCGCCTTGAGTTCATCGGTTAAAAGCCCGAATTCCCAGGTTGCTATTTCTCCTAGCTTGTTATCTGCGAGCCGGTATGCTCGTATTTGCGTCGGATTTAGGTCTTCTGCCGTGTGGGTCGGGACCGTTTTCAAACCGAGAAGCTTTGCGGCTTTGTATCGTGTCTCCCCGCAAACAATGACGCCGGATTTGTCGATCACAATCGGCTGCCTGAATCCGTAGGCCTTAATGCTGGAGGCGAGGGCCTGGACCGCCTTTTCGTTTGACCTTGGATTTTTTTTGTAAGGCCTTATTTCTGAGAGCTTTGTGTTTTTCGTTTTCATCTGGTGGATTCCCTTTTTGAAATGTTGTAACTCGTGAAAAAAAAAAGAAGGT
>Ga0180433_10001671_pt1 | contig 36588 bp, 52 predicted proteins | sample SS_ome_8_FD_132980 | JGI IMG/M metagenome (GOLD analysis project Ga0180433, IMG submission 132980) | Hypersaline lake sediment archaeal communities from the Salton Sea, California, USA - SS_1_D_1 metaG | ecosystem: Environmental > Aquatic > Non-marine Saline and Alkaline > Hypersaline >... | reverse complement strand
TTCATTTTTAACGGAAAGCGCAGCGCAAGGTGTTTCCCGTCGTCTTTCTACGGTACCGCATAGTTTCGAAGTCGGGAAAACTTGGGTCTATTTTGCCCACAAACACGCCGTAACGCTTGAAGACGGAACAACCGGTCCGGGAATCTTCGCCGCTTTTTGCCCGACCCGGATTGAATACGTCGTTACCGGGAAGGAAACGGAAGACAAATTGCAAAGGTTAATTCGCCGTGGTTTTACTTTGGTTCACGTAAAACCAAAACAGGTTGATTTAATAGAAGGGGATAAATAATGAAACCAATAAAATTTCGCGCGTTTTGGCCCGGTGTAAATAAAATGCGGTATTTTACAAAAGCGGAAATTACAGTCGATAGCCGTAAACGTTGGGGATTGTTTTTTGCCACCGACGAAGGGTCTGTATTTATGGGTAATGCAAAAGTAATGAATTTTATCAACTTGAAAGACCGCACCGGCCGCGATATTTACGAAGGGGATATTTTAAAATTCAAAACCGGAATTGCTGTTGTTATCTGGTGGAATTATATGTGGGCGGTCGAATCACCCGGCAGCGAAGCAATAGACGAAATCGATTTGAAGGAATGGAATTCATCGCTAATTATTGGCAACAAATTCGAAAATTCCGAATTACTTGAATTATAAAATATTTGTTTGTTATTTATAAAATATTGACTATTTTATTATAAACACTTTATTAAAACTGAAAGGGTAATTTATGGCAGAAATTGAAAATATAAAAAAAGCGGTTGAAAATTCCGGCCGGTCATTAAACGAACTTGCGTACGAATACAAAGTATCGGTCCCGACGCTTTACAAAGCGATGGCCGGTAAAAATTCGTTTCAACCGCGGGTCCGCCGGCAGCTTGAAAAATTGGTAACAGATTTTAAGCCGGCGTAATATGTTTGGGCGTTTGATAAATCGTTTTATTGCCCGCGTTGACCGGGATTTGCGTTTCCACGAACAAATATTGGAATTGCAATTGCGAAATGCGCGTTTAAAAATAATGCTGAAAGAATTAAAACGATATATCGTTGAAACGTCTCACGATATCGCCGGGGAAAAATTCCCCAATCCGGGACAATGCCGGCTAATTAATAAAATTGAAGATATGATAAAAGAAAATTGAAAGGGTAATGGAAATGGGATTTACGAAAGCAACAAAAACAAAAATAAAATTGCGCGGTGCAATTTTCGGTCCTTCCGGGTCCGGTAAAACAATGACAAGTTTAAGAATTTTAACCGGTATGGGATGCAAAAAAATTGCCGTTATTGATTCAGAACGTGGCAGTTCTTTAAGGTATGCGGACCGGTTCGAATTTGACCAATTAGATTTAGAAACTAAACAGGTCGAAGAATATATCCATTGGATAATTGAAGCTGAAAAAGCCGGTTACGACGGATTATTAATCGATTCACTTTCTCACGCATGGTCTAAAATTCTTGAATTGGTGGACCGGTTGGCAAAAACCAAATACCGCGGAAATTCTTTCCGGGCATGGGCGGAAGGGACACCGCTTCAAAACGCGTTTATTGATTCTGTAATTGGTTTTAATGGTCATTTAATCGGAACAATGCGTTCAAAAACGGAATGGGCATTAGAGCAGAACAGTAAAGGAAAAGTCGCACCGGTCCGGGTTGGACTTTCCCCTAATCAGGGTAAAGAAATCGAATACGAATTCGATTATTTATTAGAAATGAATCCGGAACATTTTTGCACTGTTATTAAAGACCGTACCGGAAAATTTCAGGACAAAATAATTGACAAACCGGACGAATCATTCGGAAAGGCAATTTCTGATTGGTTATTGGAAGGTGTGGACGCTCCGGAAAAGCAACAGGCGCCCGCATATCCGCCGCAACAACCGCAAGGACAGCAACAGCCGCCGTATAATCCACCGCCCAATGAACCGCCGCCGCCCAATAACCAGCCGCCGGCACCGGGACCGGGAAGGCCGCCGAAGCAATTAACCGTACCAAAAATTGAAGCAAAATACAACGAAATGTTGCAGCGCTGCGATACTGCCGAAAAATTCGATTCGTTGGAAATGTGGTTAAATAAACAAGGTGCGACGCCGCAAGAAATGAAAAATGATTTACAAGCGCGTAAAATCAGGTTTAATGAATTGGATTTTCCGTATGGAGCAAATGCGCCGGCCGGGCAAGGTGTTTAAATGGTGCATGAATTAAAAGTTAATCAGCAATATTGGCCTGATTATAAATCAGGCTTAAAAAACAACTCTTTACGTAAAAATGACCGTAATTTCGCCGTTGGTGACGTTTGCGTTTTCAGATTATGGTTAGATGCTAAAGAGCCGGAAAATTCACATTTTGTTTTAAATGAAATGATTGTAAAGAAAATTACACACATTTTGCACGATTACGATTCCCGGAATTTAAAAGCCGGTTATTGTATTCTTTCATTAAAAAACGTTTAACAAAAAAGGTAATGGAATGAATGATTTAAACAAATTTATGGCAATCGGCCGTTTTACTCAAGACCCAAATTGCCGGTCAATTCCAAACGGTGACCGTGTTGCCGATTGGTCAATCGCTTGCAATTGGAAGCGCGGCGAAAAAGAAGGCGTCGAATATATTAATTGCGTTGCCTTCCGGGTAACAGCCGAATTAATCGAAAAGTATTGCCGGCGTGGTTCGCGGGTTTATGTTGAAGGCGGTTTGCGTACCCGAAAATGGGAAAAGCCGGAAGGTAACGGATTTAATTATAAAACTGAAATTGTCGTTAATACAATTCAATTTCTCGACACGAAAAAGGATAACGACGGATTCAGCAGCGAACCGCGGAATTACGACGGGCAGCAGCAGAACGCCGGGTATTCCGCACAAAACCCCGGCGGAAATTATACACCATATTCGGGCGCGCAAAACGCAAATAACGGGATGCCGCCGGCACCGGAAGACGATATACCATTTTAACCGTAAAGGGGGTTTGGTATGATTGGAATAAAAGACGTTTTAAAATGCAAGTGCGGCGAAACTGATTTATTGTCGCTTGGGACCGCCGGGAACCATGCTTTGATTTATTATTGCTGCAATTGCGGAACTTCCGGACCTTTGGGCAACGCGGATAACCGCGCCGTTCCATTGGGTAAAATTCAATTTGAAAACCCGCCCGAAGGATTCGAAAGGGAATGTTTACGTAAATTGATTAATAATTAAATGTATTTAAAAAGTAATGATTTTAATGACTTGTCAATTTGTCGTTTAAATTTGTTTTGGATTTTAACTTTTTTGAATATAGTTTGTATTAAAATCTTGGAGATTATCAGAAATTTCAATCGTTAGGGGTCCGGCTTCCGGTTCGCGCGCGCGGTGTCCTCCAAGTCGCCGCCGCGGCCCCGTTAAATCTTGGAGATATTTTGTCACGACCGGAACGAAACAACGTTGATTACTTCCCCCACGAAGTAATCCACGGGAAAAAAATGTTCTATATCCGGGAAAAATACGGGAATGAAGGTTACGCAATCTGGTTTTTAATTCTTGAAGAATTAGGAAAAGCCGACTTTCATTATTTGAATTTGAAAGACCAAATAGAATTAATGTATTTGTCCGGACAGTTGAAAACTACCGAAACCCGGTTATTGGATATAATATCCGACCTTGCGAAACTGAAAGCAATTGACCCGTTTTTATGGGAATCCCGGAGAATCATATTTTCTGAAAAGTTTATCGAATCAATTTCAGATGCTTACGAAAGACGGAATAATAATTGTATAACTTTATCCGGTTTATGTGAACATTTATCAATTAAATACCAACATAAACCCGGTAAATGTAGCGAATCCGGGTACAATAAACCCCAAAGTAAAGTAAAGTATAGTATAGAAAAGGATACTATCTATTCTTTTGAAAAATTTTGGAATGACTACGGGAAGAAAAAGGAAAAGTTTAAATCTTCTAAATTATATTCCCGGATACCAGAAAAAGAACGGATAAAAATAAAAGAACACGTACCCCAATATGTACTATCGACACCGGAAATTAAATTCCGTAAAAATCCGTTGACCTACCTTAACGGGAAATGTTGGGAAGATGAAATCGAAGTCAACGCCGGGACCGAACGTGAACAGGCGGAAAGGGAAAGAATTAAAAGAAATAATCGGGACGCTGAAAAAGCAATGAATATTCCGCCCGAAGATTTATTAAAACCGGAAGAATTCAATTTATTGACTGATTTTAAAAAAATTCAACAGCAACCCACAGAGGAGGATATTTAAAATTGAAAATATTAGACCGGGTAATTCTGTATATAACCGCTTTCATGGTTTTTTGGTTGTTGTTATTTGCTTCACCCGGTCCTGATAATCAACGTTTGATTATGGGTGGGATTGAAGAATTAATCGAAGGGCAATTATTCATTTTACGTGAATTGGATTCCCTTAATTTAAACTGAAAGGAAAATTATATGAAAGCAAAATCAATAACCGTAGAACGGACTAAATCTTTACCCGGTTTTCATAATAAGAAAGTCGGAATAACTATTGAATTAGAAGACGGGGACGTTGCGGAAGACGCTGTAAAAAAAGCTAAAATTTTTGTAGCAAGTGAACTTGGGGAGGTTCCAACGTCTGAACAATTGGAAATGGCAAAAGAAATTGTAGATAACGGCAAATTGTTAGATGATTTGCCATTTTAAAAAAAAAGTTATCGAATGGAAAATGAAGAATTCAAAAACACACTTAAAAAATATATTAAACACGTTTTTCAATGTGAGGGTTCAGACTTTATAGGGATTTTTAATTGGGGGGATTCGGACGTTTATTTTACAGAATGGGAAAAAAAAATTTTACAAAAATTCAGCGAAGAAAACGGAAATCAACTTTAAAAAATGAACATTGATAATCAAATCAAACAAATTGAATCGGATTTAAAAAAAATCTATCCAGTTTATTTGCTTTATAAAATTTTGGTTTTCATTTGTTTTTTAATGTCTAAAATCAATTATGGATTATTGTATTTATCGGGTTATTTAAAAAATATTGAATATTATTTGAACAAAAAAAAGAAAGGGTAATGGAAAATGAAAACTTTAACTTTTGATTTAGAAATACGGAAATTGATTCCGAGCCGACGTGAAAAAGTAAACCCACGGTTCGAGTATTGCGGCGGTTGGAACGATAAACCCGGTATGGGTATTTCGTTCGGCTGTGCTTATTTGGATTGGTTGGACGAATTCCGTTTATATGGTGAAGAAAATATAATGGAACTTGTTTCCGATATGGGCGGCGCGGAAGTTATAACCGGGTACAATATTATTTCTTTCGATATGCCGCTATTATTCCAAACCGTTTTACGGGTCACCGGGACGGACCAATCAAAAATTTTCAAAGATATTTACGAACGTATATACGACCCGTTCGCGGACATTAAACAAGCTATCGGGAACGATTATCCGAAGGGTTGGACGTTGGATAATGTCGCCGGGTCGTTCCTTACATTTAAGAAGAACGGGGACGGAGCAGAAGCGCCGAAATTATGGCAGCGCGGCGAATTGGCGAAGCTTGCGACTTACGTTATTCAAGACGTAAAAGTGGAAAAGGAACTTTTCAAATACGTTTTGGTTAACGAATCGTTACCTAATATTCAAACCGGGGAAACGGTCCAATTGCCGGGAATTAAAGAACTGAAAAAGAAATTTAAAATTGAAACGCTTGCGGCGTGATATGAAAAAAAATTCTTACGGTAAATGTGGCGCGGGATTGGGCGAAATTGCGTCCGGGTCCCGGCTGCGGAAAGATGTTAATTATTTGTGCGGCGAATGCAATTATAAAAGGTTACTTTCTAAACAGGAAAAACCCGAAACGCCAAATGTCTTGTAAACCTTGCCAGAAAAAAGAATTAGAAACCCAATGTGACGCGTTGGCGCGGGAATTGGTATTTCTCCGGGACCGTTTCCGCTGCCGCCGTTGTCGTGGGGAAGGTGTACAATGGGCGCATTTTATCGGCCGCGCTAATTGGGCGGTTCGTTGGAATACGTTTAACGCGTTATCACTTTGTAACGATTGCCGTAAATGGGCGCACAAATACCCGCTTGCGTTTAAATCATTTATGGTAAAAGAAATTGGAATCGATGATATTAATAAATTAAACGAAATCGCCCGTACTTATTTTAAACGCAGCATCGAAAACTTGGAAAGTATAAAACAAGAATTATTAAGGGAATTTAACGGGTTAAAAAATGGATAAATTACAAGCGTTGGAATGGGAACGCCGGCAATTGTTGGATGAATGGCGGGACGAAAAACAGTTATTAAATGCCGAATATAAATCGAAATTGGACGCTATTTCAAAACAGATTAAAAGCCAAAAACACGTATTCGCAAATTCAAAAGCACGAAAGGTAAAAAGCGTATTAAAAAATATTAGATAAAATTCAAAAACGAAAAGGGGAAAAAATGCAAACAAGTTTATTTAAAAAGGGACTTCCGGACCTTCGGGACGTCCCATTATCAAGGCCGGACAATCCGGAATCTTCAAAAGCGGCGGCCGCTAAATATCAAAAAAAATCGCAGCGCGGGAAATGTTGGATAATGTATCGATTAGTTGTCCAATTTCCCGGATTAACATTTATGGAATACTGGAATAAATGCGGCGGGTTTTTGCAAGAAAGAAAATTTATTAATTCAGTCGATGTATCCCGACAATTACACGTTTTGAAAAAGAAACGTTTAATATATTCCGAATGTACGCGCGAATGTAAAATTACCGGTAATCTATCATCGGTATTTTACCCGCAAGTTGAAATCGGGGTAAAAAATGGTTTGTGACTTCTGTAAATCTGATTTATCAAAAGAAAATCATACAATCGATTGTCCTTTGCGCGGGGAACCAATAACAGATTCAGCCACGGTTAGTATGTTTTTTTCTAAAGGTTGGGAGTGCCCGCGTTGCTCTCGGATATTTTCACCAGTAACAGCGGAATGCAATTATTGTAATGAAAGGTTGGATAATGGAAATTGAAAAAATACGCAATGATGTAATAGAAGAATTTAAAGAACGCGCCCCGTCTTCCGACCTTGCGGATATTGAAAACGCCGCCGATGTTGTAATTAACGTTATAAAAAGGAACGAACGTAAATCAAAACAAGAATATTATTATATCGGTTTAATGTTTGATTTACGGCAGCGGGTCGCAAAACTGGAAAAAGTTTTTAATTCACACTTTAATTTGTATCACTAAGCGATTTTAGAAAAAGGAAAAACAAAATGTTAAGAATTAAAATGACCCGCGTTTATCAGGGTTCGGAAGGTACGTTCGGAGTTATTCACGACCCGGACGGAATCCCGTTTGCGTTAACGGCTGAAAGACCTTGGAAGAATAACGAACGGTCTGAATCTTGTATTCCGTCGGATGTGTATATTTGCAAGCGGATAAATTCACCGACGTTCGGAAATACGTTCGAAGTTACAAACGTTCCCAATCGAACGCATATACTTTTCCATAAAGGAAACGTCCCGATTGATGATTCAAAAGGTTGTATTTTAATCGGCGAACAATTCGAACCGCTTTCCGGAAAGATGGCCGTATTATCTTCAAAAAAGGGGTATGGTGAATTTATGAAATTACTTGAAGGTGAAGGCGAATTCGAATTGGTTATACTCAATTCGTGGACCTTTTAAAATGTATTACGAAGAAAAGCCGCCCGAAGACGCGGAAGCAAAAGCGCGGCTTTTTATCGTATATTCCGCAATAGCTGTTATCATTTCACTTTTAATTTTTTGGGGGAATAATGCCAATTGATGAAAAAAATAAATTACCCGGCTGCAATATGTATTTCGTCGGGTTGAATGAAACCGGAAATTTTGTTTACGCCCGGAAAGTCGGTAATCGGGAAACGTTTATTATTATAGACCTTACATTGCGTGATTTGTACGATAAATGTTTCGACGATGCAAAGAAGCGCGCGGAAAACCCGGTCATTAAAAAACAACGTTTGGAACTGCGAACCAAGTTTAATTCGCAAAAACTTTTATCCGCGGATGAAGCAATTAAAAACATTTCTAAATGATACCTTTTCGACTAATAGCCGGGCAGCCGCGAAAGCACGAATCGCGCTGCGGCTATTGTGTCGATTTTGATTTCTGCAATCAAAAGAAAGTTAAAAACGTTCCATTCGATTTAGATTATTGTGTATGGCCGCAATATTTACGTACATTTCGAAGACGGCATCCGCGGCCGGGTAAGGGTAAATGAAATTCCCTTTTCGGCCCAAACCCGCCGCGGTTGACCGTTGCGAACCGGCTTTAATGTTTGGATATGTTGTCGGATTAATTCTCGGAACACTTTTCACCTTAATTGGTTTTTATATCGGCGGTTTATGGCGTTAGACCGTAAATCCCTTGAAGCATTAGCCCGCGCCCGACTGGAATTAAAACGGCGGGATTGTGAAAACTCTTTTTATGAATTTGTAAAATATTTTTGGGACGTAATAATTCCCGACGAATACGTTGAAAACTGGCATTTACCGTATTTATGTAATCGATTACAATTAGCGCTTGAAAATCTTTTATCAGAAAAACCGCAAAACGATTTAATTATAAACATTCCCCCCGGTACCACAAAATCGACAATTTGTTCAATAATGTTTCCAGCGTGGTCTTGGGTTAAATCGCCCGGATTGCGTTTTATTACCGGGTCATATGAATCAACATTAGCAAACGGAATGTCTGTTAAATCCCGAGATATTTTAAAATCGGAACGGTTCAACCGGCTTTGGCCCGACCTAATCGAATTTAAAATCGATATGGATACAAAGACCGAATATTGGAATACGAAGGGCGGCGGCCGTAAAACTTGCAGTGCCGGCGGTAATATAACCGGGTTTCATGGTCACGTTATTATGATTGACGACCCGATAAACCCAAAGAAAGCGGCTTCCGAAGGGGAAAAGAAAGTTGCAAACGATTGGTTCGACGGGACGTTATCGACCCGGAAAATTTCCAAGAAATTAACCTTAACAGTTTTAATAATGCAGCGATTAGCTGCTGACGACCCGACCGGCCATCTATTAGAGAGAAGAAAAAATATCACGCATATTTGCATACCGGGAGAATGTAAAACGCTTGATAATGTGTCCCCCCCGGAGTTAAAAAAATTTTACAAAAACGGTGTAATGGATGTTAAACGTATGGATTCCGACGTTTTGGAGGATATGCGCGTACAAATGGGAGGAAAGCAATTCGCTGGTCAAGTATTACAACACCCGGCCGCAATAGAAGGGACAATTTGGAAGCGGGAATATTGGCGGTATTATAAAGAATTGCCGCAAGGCCGAATATTACGAAAAATTCATTCGTGGGATACCGCATTTAAAAAAGGGAAAGAAGCGGCCGACAACGCCGCTATTTTCGCGAATCAATATGAAAATGGATTGTATTTAACCGGTATATTTTCCGAAGGAATGGAATTCCCACAATTAGACGCACAAATCAGGATAGAAGCCGGCCGGGATAATCCACACGCCGTTTTAATAGAAGATAAAGCGTCGGGAATTGTCTTATGCCAAGTATTGAGAAAAGAAACCACAATTCCAGTTATTCCGATTAAGCCGGAAGGCGACAAAGAAGCGCGCGCACACGCGGCGACACCGTACGCGGAAGCGGGAAACGTTTATTTACCGTTAAATGCGCCGTGGGTTTCGAAATTTGTTGAAATTATGGCCGGTTTCCCCGATATTAAAAACAAAGATATTCCGGACGCTTTCAGCCAATTGATAAACTGGCTAATAGTGCAGCCGGCAAGTAAACCGCGGGTATTCTCGAGGAAGCATAAATCAAAATCAAGGTTTTAAAATGTTGGGAAAATGTCCGAATAAATATTGTGATTGCCGGGACCACAAATATAATTCCGGGTGTGAACGGTACCGAAATATCACAAATTGCGAAAGACGAAAATTATACGTTCGCCGGTTATGGTTGGAGAACTGGAAACAATTACAAAAAAGAAACACAAAAAATGAAATGTGAAAACTTTTTGTGCCAGCGAAACGAACCGAAAAACAAAAACGGTTGTGATGCTTACAGGATGATAAACAAATGCAATTACCGGGAAGGGTTCGAAACTTTGAGGGTTTTAATAAAAATGCAATCAATTATGAACCGGAAAAGAAAATCCATAATTGAAAGGTTTGGGAAAAATGGAACACGGCGGAATAGTTAAACATAAAGGCGAACCGGCGGTATTAAATCCGGGGGAACGCGTATTAAACGCAGAGCAAGCGAAAAAGCTTTCTATGGATATCGCCCTAATAAATGCCAGACCGGCAAAAAACACGATAAAGATTAAAATTAAACCACGTTTAAAAAGTAATGAATTGATATTGATAAAATACGGTTTGAAAAAATTCTTTAAAAAAATATTTCTCCCGTTTGCGTTTAGTTTATTTTAAGGGTAGATATTAACTCAAGGGGAAAGAATGCCCGAAGACAAAAACAAAAAAACCGGAAAAAATGTTACTACTAAAATAATAGCGTCCCGCGAAACCGCAATCGACGCTTTTACTTCTATTGGGGCGCTTTTAAACCCGGACCGGGTATTAGAAAAACTCGGCTTATCGCAGCATGAAGCGTACAAAGACCTTTTAACCGACGGACATTTAACAGCGGTGCGGGAATCCCGGTCGGCTGCGGTAAAAGATATGGATTTTGGAATTGAACGCGGGAAGGGGTCTTCCCGGCAGTTTAAAGCCGTAGAACAGATTTTCGATAATTTGGATATGGACGCGTTTATTGATGCCGTATTAATGGCGAACGATTGGGGAATGTCCCCAATTGAGGTTGTTTGGAAAGCAAAAGATAATTTTATCGTTCCGGTCGATTTGGTAGCAAAGCCGGCGCGCTGGTTTCAATTCGACGAAGAAAACCGATTGCGGTATTTATCAACTAAAAATATGACAATTGGGGAAAAAATCCCTGATTATAAAATTTTACTTCCCCGGAATCGTCCGACTTACGATAACCCGTATGGGGACGCGCTTTTATCGAAATGCTATTGGCCGGTAACCTTTAAGCGAAACGCTTTTAAATGGTGGAATGTATTTATTGAAAAATACGCTATGCCTTGGATTGTGGCGAAGGTGCGGTCCACGATAGACGAAACGGAAGCGGATGAATTGTTGGAAAAGCTTTCAGAAATGGTTCAAGACGGGGTATTACTTATTCCGGATGACGATTCGGTCGAATTCAAAGAACCGGACGGGAAGCGGTCTTCGGAAATATTTCAAGGATTGGCGGAATTTTTCAACAGCGAAATTTCCAAAATATATTTGGGCGAAACGTTAACAACCGAAATTCAGGACACCGGCAGTTATGCGGCAGCAAAGACCCAACAGGGGACAAAAGACGAACGCCGCGACGCGGACGTTATCAAAGTTGAACGGACAGCAAATCAGCTTATTTCTTGGATTAACGAAATAAATTTTGCAGAACCGAACGCGCCGTATTTCAAAATGTACGAACCGAAGACGATTAACAAATCGCAAGCGGAACGGGATAAATTGTTATCTGATATCGGGGTAAAATTTGAACCGTCGTATATTTCAACTACTTACAATATCGACGAAAAAGATTTTCAAATCGGCGACCCGGCGTCCGGTGGCAATCCCGGTAATACTGGCGGCGAACCGTCCGAAAATTCCCGTTTTAAATTATCCATGTTTTCAACGTATCCGGACCAAAGAGAAATAGACGAAGCGGTTAACAATCTTTCCGCGGAAGAATTAACCCGGCAAGCGCAAGGGATTTTAAAACCAATCATTGACCTTGTAAATAAGTCGAATTCATATTCGGAAGTATTGGACGAATTGTTAACAACATTCCCGGAAATGTCTTTCGAATCCGGGGAAGAAATGATAAAACGCGCAATTTTCGCGTCGAACGCGTACGGACGGATTGCCGGAAACGCTGAATAAATGCCAAAAAGTGATATAAATTTAAATTACGCAATCGGACTTCCGCCCGAAAAGGCTATAAAATATTTCGAATCCAAGGGAAATAAAATCACTTGGGATTGGCGCGAACAATTGCAAATGAATAATCATTTAGCTTTTACCGTCGCAAAAGTCGCGCAAATGGATATTTTACAGGATATGCGGAAAGGAATTTCCCGCGCTTTAAAAGACGGAATAACGTTCGATAAATTCAAAAAAGAATTATTACCCCGTTTGGCTGCTAAGGGTTGGGCGCCAAAAATGGAACGATTACCAAACGGCAGAATAAAGCAATTAGGCGCGCCGTACCGGCTTAAAATCATTTATGAAACCAATATGCAATCCGCGTATAATGCCGGACGTTGGCAATCTTTTGAAGCAAATAAAAACCGCCGGCAAATATTAGAATATGTTGCAATCGTTGACGGTTCGACCCGCGCGTCGCATCTGGAATTAAACGGGCAGCGCCGCCCGGTTGACGACCCATTTTGGGCAGCCTACGCGCCGCCTAATGGGTATAGATGCCGCTGCCGGCTGCGGGCGTTAACAAACATTCAAGCAGACCGACGCGGCGGATTAAGCAAAGGAAAACCAAGGGGAAAGAACGGGAAGATTATTCGACCCGATAAAGGCTTTTCCGGGAATCCCGGAACAAAGAATTGGCAGCCGGACCGGAAGGATTACGACGCGGATATATGGAAAGCGGGTAAAATGTTAAAACCACCGCCGCCCGTAAAACCGACACAAGCCGGTGATGTTGCGAAAAAGTATCAACCACAAAAGACGGTAAAGGCTGCGGAAAAATGGGCGACGGACAATAATTTAGCGGATACCGTCCGTTATAAAGGTTTGGACGTTGGGACCGCTAACGCGATTAATGAATCTGCATTTAACCATTTATCCCGGTACCCACAAATTCGAAAACAAATGAAATTTTTAGGGTCTAATCAGGAACGACAACGGCATTTTATCAAAGCAAATTTGGATAAAGAATATGCGCGCTGGAAAGAAAAATTGGAACGATTAGGGATTAAAAAATCAGAATCACAAATGATGAAAGACGCGAAAGGTTTTTTGCGTCGAATAATTGGTCGTAGTTCCGGGGAATATGCGTTGGCGTCCGCCGGTCGGTCCGGGTATGAAGGCGCGGCGGGAATTTCTGTTAATAGTAAATTTGGAAAGAATTCTAAAACATTTTTAGAATCTTTACAGCGGGACACTAAATCCGGTTGGCATCCGCCCGGAACAGATTCAATAAAAGCGGTTGTCGACCACGAATTCGGGCATATTATAGATTATCGTTTAAACTTCCGGAAGTTACCTTCTTTTACCGGGTATTATTCCGGATTGACTACCAAACAAATAAAAGATGGTTTAAGTAAATACGGGGTCGATGGCGGAGCGCCGGAAACAATCGCGGAAGGTTGGGCGGAATATATCAATAACAAAAAAGCGCGGTCAATTGCGGATAAAATCGGCCGGATAATGGAAAAGGAATTGAAAAACACGAAGGGGTAATAATGGACTATCCAGAACCGCAATGCGGTATTTGTAAAAATAAAATTTGGGAAAAAGGAAAAAGGATTTGCCGCGCTTTTCCAAAGGGAATACCTGACCCGATTTATCATAGCGAAGTAAAACACGATAAACCGTATCCCGGCGATAACGGAATACAATTTGAGCCGGAACAATGAAAGACGGGTTACCGCAAAATATCGCCGACGCGTTCGGAACAATAAAAAGCCCGCTTCAAACTGGACACCCGGCCGGGACTGTTTGCGTTTGTATGATTGTAAAAGATGAAGCGGATAAAATTTATTCCGCTATCAAATCTGCTTTATTGTTTGCGGACCAAATTGTTATAAACGACACAGGGTCCACAGATGCAACATTGGATATTATAAAAACATTCCATGCCAACGAAGGCGCAAAAATACAATGGTATCAAACAGAATGGAAAGACGATTTTTCCGCCGCCCGAAATTCAACACTTGAAAAATCCTGTTGCGCTTGGAATTTATGGTTAGACGCGGACGACGTGGTTTCGCCTGAAATGGCAGCACAAATAAAAATTTTAAAATCCGCACCGTTGGACCGCGCATTTTCTTTCACAATTAAAAACACAAATCAATTTGGATTACCGGAAGCGGAATTTATGCAAATTCGAATGTTTCCGAATCATCCGTTAATTTATTTCGAAAGACGTATTCACGAACAAAGCGTTTACAGTATTGCAAAACTCGGATTGTATGTTGTTTATACTAAAATATTTTTAACCCATACCGGGTATGATAACCCGGAAAAACGGAAACTAAAACAAATTCGAAATCTTCGATTAATGGCGCAAGAAGACGGCGCAAAATCTGATTATTCTTTGTTAATGGCTCAAGGTGATTCACACTATATATTAGGGAATTATAAAGAGGGTTTGAATTATTTTCATTCTGCAAACAAAATTGAAAATTTAGATAAAATAAACCGGGACGCTTATTTAACGATTCCAAATCGAATTGCGAATGGTTACCATTTGTTAAATGATTATGAAAACGCCCGAAAATGGTATATTGAAGCTTATAAAAGATTTCCCGACAACATCGAAAACGTTTTTCAATTGGGGAAGGTTTACGAAACCTTAGAAAATTTTGAAAAAGCGGTCGAATGTTATAATCAGGTTTTAAAGATTCCAAAATTAATCAATTCGCACGTTTTAAGGTTTGACCAATGCCGTTTATATGCTTTTCATTATGCGACGCGTTTATTAATGAAAATGGGTCGTAATCGGGAATGTTTAGAACTGTTAAACGTAATGCGGGATTTATACCCGGATTATAAATTAGATTCGGAAGGGGATTAAATGCCGATTCGAGTAAAAATAAAAGACCGGTCGTTTACTTCCGCGATTAATCAACTTAAAAACAGGGCGGAAAACCGCCGGCCATTAATGGAAAGTTTATCTGGAATAATGCACGATGCAGTTGAAGAGAACTTCGAACAAGAAGGGCGGCCGGCATGGCAAGATTTGAAGCAGAAGACTAAAGACGCCCGCGCCCGGAAAAACAAATGGCCGGGAAAAATTCTTCAAGTTTCCGGACAATTGGTTAATTCTATTCAATCCCAAGCGACCGAAAATGAAGCCGTCGTATTTACGAACAAAGAATATGCCGCCGCGCATCAATTCGGATATGAAAAAAATAATCTTCCCGCGCGCCCGTTTCTTTCAATTCCAGACGAAACAATTGAAGAAATGCGCGACGAAGTAATCAGTTTTTTAACCAAAGGGTTTCTTTGAAATTAATTGATTTTGATATAGAAGAATTACCTGAATCGTTAAAATTGATTGCGGAAACAATCGGCGTTTATCAAACAAGAAAATTAATGGAAGTAATGGCCGGCTCCGTTGTTCGCTTTCCTTCGGTATTGCCGCCGAAAATGATTAAAAGATATATCTTACAAAATTATAACGGACGGAACGGCTCAAAGATAGCCGCGGAACTTGGTGTATCCCGCGCGACGGTTTGTAACTACTTGAATAAAAAAACGGCTTAATTTGAACAGCAGCAATCAAGCGGTGCGATTGCAACGCCGGCGGCGGTTTCGTAAACGACGAATTCTTTTCCACCGTACATTATGGACCGGGTCCGGCCGGCGTCGCCGTCGGCGTAAACAAGACAACCGGCAAGAAATAAAGCCGTGAACATTCCAGCGAAGAAATAAAATATTTTCATACCATTACCTTTTATTTAAAAAACCTTTTTATCAATTCTTTTACCGTTACGTAATACGGAACTTTTTTCCGGAATTGTTCCTGAATAAAATTTTGCGGAAAATCTTCAATCGAACAATTATACGCTTTTTTTAAATGCCGGTTGATTTCGTGTCTATATTCCAATTCAGCTAATACCATTTTATTTTCCCTTTTCTAATCGGTTAATTAACATCCGTAAATCGTCGTCGGTGTATTTTGCAAACGGATTCCCTTTTAAATCAATTTCTTTTCTGTCGACCAATTTATCCAACATTTGAAAAAACAGTTTTGCGGCTGGTACATCTCCGCTTTTTGCTGTTATGGCAAGGCTTGACATTATATCATCAAACATTAATTCATATTTTTCGATTCGTTCGGATAACGGCGTTTCTTTGATTCTTTTTAAATGTTTCTTTACTGCGGTCGTTCCCAATCCTGAATCTTCCGAAAGCTTTTTAATTGTTGGTGGCCGGCCGTGGGCGGTAATATGTTTCGCGAAAGCTTCGCAAACAATCGCATGGTTAAATTCTTTGTCCATTCTTGCCATAAAAAACCGTCTCAAAGTGTCTATTTCTATTATAAATTAAAAAGTTTATAAAAACTGTAAAAATCAGGCTTGATTTTTTACGTATGATTGCACTACCTTAGAAGTCAAAGCATTTCACAACAGGAAATCGGGTAATGAAGTATTTTAAACTTAAATCTTTGACATTTTGGGCGGCCGTAGCGGAAGCATCCGTAAATTTGGCGCGGGTTATTGGTTTCGATATCCCGGTGCAAGTTGACGGGATAATTGCTTCCATTGGGGCCGTAGGATTGCGCGCAGCAGTAAATAAATGAAAAAAGAAGTTTTCAAAGCTGGCAAATGGACCGATTCCGCGGGACGTACCCGCAAATGGACCGAATCCGACGTTGATAAAATGATTTCCGCTTTCAATCCTTCCAATCGGGAAATACCAATGGTTGTTGGACATCCCCGGACGGATTCCCCGGCTTTCGGTTGGGTTTCCCGGCTTTGGCGTGAAGGAAAGGGACTTTGGGCAGAATTTAAAGACGTTGTCGGGGAAATGAAAACCGCAATTGATAAGAAGATGTTTAAAAACACTTCTATTTCTGTTAACCCGAAAACCTTTCAAATAAACCATATCGGATTTTTAGGCGGCGCACAACCGGCGGTCCCCGGACTTGGAAAAATTCAACTATCCGCGGACCCGGACGATTCGGTTATCGAATACGGCGCGGAATTACCCGCGGACCCGGATTTTCCCCTTTTGGAAAATACCGATTTTTTTAAATATACCGCAGAACACGCCGACGGAACGGTCGTACAATCGCTTGTTTTTTCAAAAGACAAATTCCCGACCGAAGAAAGCGTCCGGCAGTGGATTACTAAAAACCCGCAATTTAAATTTATCTAAATATGCCCGGTATTGACGAAACACAAAATAACTTCAGGGTCCGGCAGCGCGACCCGAAAGAATTTAACGAAAATTCGTTCCGAATGATTCGTTTAACCGACGGTGTAAAAGCGGTTATCGGAAAACTTAAAAACAACAATTTAACCAATGGGGTAAATAAAATGGATTTAGAAAAGAAAATCGCCGACTTGGAAACCGAACTTTCCGCGGCCAAAAACACCATTTCGGACCTTGAAGCGAAGGTAACAGAAACAGAGAAAACCGCCAACGACGCAAACGAAAAATTTGCCGCCAAAGAAAAGGAATTCGAAGATTTTAAAAAGGAAATCGAAACCAACGAACTTTCTGCGCTGAAAAAAAGCGAAGAAAAATTCGTCGACGACCTCATTGCAGAACACAAAATGAAGCCCGCCGACCGGGATTTCAATTTGATTGCCCTTGAAAAACTCCGCGACGCCGACGATATCGAATTTACCAACAGCGAAGGGAAAAAGGAAAAGAAGACCGCCAAACAGGAATTCATGAACCGTCTTTCAGCAGCCGAAAAGGTTGTTCCGGAAGGGGACAACTACAACGACGGCGCGGACAATGACAGAAGTGCAAAAGATGCTAAACTGTCAAAAATGGCAAAGGACCGGGCAAATGAAAAGAATATTTCCCTTGCAGCCGCAACGGATGAAATTCTTTCGGAAAATCCTGATTTGAATTCCTAAACGGAAAAGCGAAAAAATAAAATTTATTGAATAATCATTTAATTTAAGAGGTAAATAAAATGGAATCTTTAGGTAAGGTAATATCCATTCCCGCCGGGGCGGACCTTTCGTCCGCTACCGAAAAATTCGTGGTAATTAACAGCAGTGGAAACGTTATTCTTCCCGATGCAGTAACAAAATTACCCGTTGGCATTTTGAAGAACGCGCCCGTTACCGGCGAAGCCGCCGAAGTTGCTATAAATGGAACTTCCCGCGTTTGGCTTGGGGCTACACTTTCCCCCGGTGACCGTGTAAGTACCGGAGCAACAGGAAAAGCCGTTGCCGCCGCTTCCGGAAGTTATCCGATGGGCATTTTGCAGAAAGGCGGGGCAGACGGTGAAATCGGTGAAGTAATTATGGGGTCGCAGACGGTCGACGCGTAATTGAAGGTTTAACCAAAATTTAATTTAAAAAAGGGGTTTTAAAATGCCAGACGTACAAAGACAAATAGTCCGCGGCCATGTTCAGGACTTATCAATAGCGTACCGTAACACAGGGTACATTGCGCCCGAAGTTTTCCCGCACAAGGAAATCAAGCACGGAAAAGCGAAAGTAACCGTTTACAATCGCGGCGACGCTTTCAGGGATGAAGCGCAGAAGCGCGCTCCCGGTACTGAAACAAAAGCCGGAAATTGGAAGCTTGACACTGTAAACGTTGATTCCGAACAGTATTCCCACCTTGAAAAGGTTACAAAAGAGGATTTGCGCGCTGCCGGGGTCGGGGTTGAAACGGTACCCGTTGACCTTCAGATGGAATCAGTCGAAAGAAACGCCGACAAACTCGATTTGAAAGCAGAACTTTTGACCGCTAATAAGGTTTTCGGTTCAACTTGGGTTGACGGAAATTTGGGCGGTGAAGATGCCGACGCGAAGTGGACCGCTTCAACTGGTAATACTTTTCTTGCGGACGTTGACAAGGCCATTCTTGCAATCAAAAACGCCGGCGTTCCGCGCGACAAAATTCGCCTAATGATGGATGACACAACTTTTCAGGGAGTTATCCGCGTTTCCGCCGTAACCGCAGCGCTGAGTTATAACGCAGTGCTGCCCAAAGCGCCCGGATTGGTAATTACCGCCGATATGCTCGCATCCCTTTTGACGCTGGACAAAGTCGTTATCGGTTCCGCTATTTACAATAGCGCAAACGAAAAACAGGACGGAAGCGATTTCACCGGCGTTAATATTTGGGGTAGCACGAAGGGACGCGCTTTCCTTTATTTTTACCCGCCCCGCTTGGGTCGGAAAGTAATGTGCGCCGGTCTTCAGTGTTACGAAAACATGGAGAATAATAAACGCCGCGTTACTTACAAATGGTATGAAAACGCGAAACATTCTTGGATGTTTGAGTCACAGGAAGAAATGGGACCGGAACAGGTTTGCGCTTACGCCGGCTATGCTTTCAAAGACACTCACACAACCTGATTTTATTTCTTCGTGATGTATGGCTTATATTACGGAATCCGACGTATCGAAGGTTTTACCGATTCAGGAATTAGTCCTATTAACGGACGATTCCGGGTCGGGAACCGTTGATTCGGCGAACTTTAATCAATGCGTCGCTGATTCCGAAGCCATAATAAACGCTTATTTACGGCCGCAACATTCGGTCCCCCTAACCACACCTGGCGACCTAATAAAGAAAATCGATATTGAATTAACGATTTTCCATTTAAATAAACGTCGCGACACAATTTCAGAAGCGGTCCGGAATTATTACGACGACAATTTAAAATTACTGAATAAAATATCTACCGGGTCAATAACTATTAATGACCCGGATTCTTTCCGTAATACCGGCGGAAGGATTCAAAGTAATAAATCATCGACGTCTAAAGTTTATACGTCGTCCGAAATGGATAAATTTTAAATGGATTTATTAGGCGCTGAAAATGATATTATTGCAAAACTTTCGACCGATATAACAGAAATTCCGGTCCAAAGTTACCCTAATACACAAACGGAAATTTACCGTATTTTACAAAAAGACGGCGCCGCGTTGGTTCATTATAACGGGTCCGCGTATCAAAACGCAGACGGCCGGCGTTCTAAAAAAGTGGTTCAACAGCGCGTCGCACAATGGGCAGTAATATTGGCGTACCGGGGAATTACCGGTCCAAACAAAACGACGGTCCGGTCTTCCGCTTATTCATATTTAGAAGCAATCCGGCAATCATTAACCGGTTATACTGTCAACAGTTTAAGTCAATCGGAAGTTATGCGGCCCGTCCGGGATTCGATAATCGCGCAAGACAAAGACAAAGGCGTTTGGTTTTACCAAATGATTTTTCAACACGCTATCGATGAAGTGGAAGACTATCAATAATGGCGAATGTCCCGAAAATACGAATAATAAATAAGATTAAAGAATTAATCGCCGGAATGACTATTTCCGGCGGTTATTCTCGCGACTACGGAACCGTTGACGAAGACGACCCCGCGTCTATTGTTTTTCCGGCTACGTGGTTAATATTTCCGGAAGACGAACCAATCGACGAAGATTTGCGCGTAATAAATCGGGATACTGTAATTTTACCCGTTATATTTCGCGTGGTTATAAGCACAGCGTCCGACCTTGACAAAGAATTAGGCGACGTAAACGGGGACTTTTCAAAAATGTTTTGCGATAATCACGATACGTTGCGTTCGGAAGGGATGATATCCGCTGATTACGGCGGTGAAGCGACACAGTATAGATTGGTAAAATCATATCCCGGCGAAATAATGTTATCATATTTATTGAAATATCGTTGGCAAAGAAGTAATCCATATTTAACCTAAAGAGGAAATCAAAATGGCTGAAGACCCAAAACTGATAAGAAAGGCGCAAGTATTAGGAAAAGTCGAAACGACTGCCGGGACCGCCGAAGCTTTGACCGCGGCCGATGGAAAATGCCGTATTCTTGAAGGCGGCGGATTTGAACCGGATTTGCCCGTTGAAGCGCGGGGAATTGCCCGTTCAAGTTTAACCAATCTCGGAAGCCTTCCCGGAATGAAAGCCGGAACGGTAAATTTTCGTACCGAAGTAAATACACCCGATTCAATCACCGGGTCCGACCTTGAATTCAAACAGTTTTTACAGGGTTCAAGCTTGACCGTTGTAAATGCAAACGGGGTTGATACCGACGGCGTTGTCGCGGGTGGTCCTTTTGTCCGTGGCGAAACGGTAACGGGCGGAACGTCTTCCGCTACCGGTCGACTTCTTAAAGCGTTTGCAAACGGTGACGATATAATGTACGTCGAACCGATTTCCGGGACGTTTTCAAGCGGTGAAACATTAACCGGCGGAACTTCCGGTGCAACCGTGGACACTGACGCGGTCGCGGTTCATTCTGGATATGTGGTTAAACCTGTTTCAGTAAATCAGGATACTTTAACCGTTGAATATCAAGAAGACGGTTACGCGTGGTCCGTTAAAGGCGCGATGTCAAACATCGTCGGAACTTTCGAAGCTTCAAGGCCGGGATATTTTGACTTTAATTTCACCGGTCCGAAAAGCACTTTCGGCGACAAAGCGTTAACAACCGGCATAACTCGCGATTCAGAAGAACCGCCGATTATGCAATGTTCCGAAATGACAATCGATTCAACAACGCTTGTTTTTCATTCAGCTACCTTTGATATGGGAAATAACGTTGTACACCGTATTGATGCGAACGCTTGTGATACGGGAATTATCGCCTATTGGATTTCTTCCCGCGAACCAAAATTAACGGTTTCGTTTGAACACGTTCCCGCGTCGGTATTCGATACGTTCGCCAAACTGGATTCAGCGTCAAAAGTACCGGTATATTTTCGGGTAGGAACAACGGCCGGGAAAACGTTTATGTTTTTCGCCGACCTTGCACAGGTTGTTAACATCGCACCCGGCGACGCGGACGGAATCCGTACGTTAGACGTTGAAATGATGTTGACGGGCGCGGCCGGCAGCAGCGACGACGAATTCGAAATGGTTTTCATTTAATCAATAAACAAGAAAGGGTAATGGTAAAATTATGAAAGCAGTATCAGTTAACAGTACAACGGATTACATTTGTAAATGCGACCGGGGGTTGCCTAAAGAGGAACAAACCGTTTTTAAAATCCGGTCGCTTTCCGTTGAACAAGAAGCAGTATTGGAAGATGCTTTGGGACAAGTTAAACAGGGCGGAGATTTTGCGGTTAATCTTGGAAGTCAAGCGCTTTTAGCTTTAAACCTTGGATTGGAAAACGTCGAAAATTTAACCGGCCCGAAAGGAAAAGCGGTTAAAATGGAACGGGACGAACGAAAGGCGTTATTGAAAGGCGGCGTCCGGCCGTGGAAAGATGAATCATTATCGCAAATTCCCCGCGCCGAAAGAAACGAAGTCGCGCAATTCATTATTAACGGCGGCCAATTAACGGAAACCGAAGCAAAAAACTAATAATCCTGTCGGCCCAATTTATCGGTTTCGCAAAGCCGGGTCGATGGGAAACACTTTGTTTTGCGTGTAAAGGTGAAGGTTGCGGCAAATGCCGGAATATTGGATTAATAAGGTTCGAAAAAGCGCCGACGATAACCAAAGACGGCGACGAACTTTTCCGGGCGTTTGCATGGATGCAAAATTACAAGGTTTTTCCGTGGTCCGGCGGTTGGATGGAACAGCCGGCGAAGATTATTCGGGGAATAGAATTTTGCAATATGGTAATTTCCCGCTTGCACGAAAACCGCGCGAAGCAAAATCAGGAAATGGAAGACAAGGCGAAAGCGTTGCAGCGTTTATATCGTAGCTAAAAGGTTTAATTATGGCAGACCCAAAAATTCAAATTAGCGTTGATTTAAAAACCCGTCTTGCACAGCAATATTCGCGGATTGCCGGCCGGGTTAAAAATCAATCTGCCAGAATTAAACAAGCTATTCAATCCGTCGGACCCGCGGCGGATAAATCATTTAATCAAGTAACGTCGGCAGCCGGGAAAATGTCAACGTCAATAAAAAATTTTGCTGCCCAATTTGGACCGGCAGCCGCGGCCGTGGCGGCTTTGTCTTTTGCGGTTCGGGGTTTAGGAAAAGCCGTCGATTTTGTGCGAACGCGAACGGAAGCGTTTCAAGCGTCAATGTCAAAGATTCGGGCGATTGTTCAACCGACGGCGGCCGGATTTGACCAATTGACCGCTAAAGCAAAACAGCTTGGAGAAACAACCGCGTTTTCAGCTTCCGAAGCCGCCGAAGCTTTTACCGAACTTGGAAAATTGGGATTCGAAACGAATCAAATTATAGCGTCTTCCGCTGAAATATTGAATTTGGCTGCGGTCGCACAGACTGATATGGCAACGGCCGCGTCCGTTACCGCGGAAACCTTGAATTCGTACGGCTTAAACGCCGAAGATGCCGGCCGGGTCACCGACGTTATGGGAAAATCCTTTTCCCGGTCCGCTTTGGATATGACCAAATTTTCAGAATCAATGAAATTTGCGGCACCCGTTGCCGGGGATTTGGGACTTTCCATCGAAGAAACAACCGCAATGCTTGAAACGCTGGCGAATGCCGGAATTCACGGTTCAATGGCGGGTACCGGGCTGCGGCGCGTAATGCTTTTACTTGCAGATGAAACAAGCGCGGCCGGAAAAATTATTGGATTGACCGCAAACGATACCCGGACATTTACCGAACGTCTGCAAGCGTTGCAATCTAAAAACCTTTCCCCGGCGCAGATTAAAGCGACTTTCGGATTATTAGGAACGACCGCGGCTTCTATTCTTTCTAAAGGTACCGAATCAATTATCAATTACACCGCGGAAAATGAAAAGGCCGCCGGGTCACTTCAGAAAATGGCTGATATTATGTTAGATAATGTCGCCGGCGCGACAAAGATTCTCGAATCAGCACAAGAAGGACTGGGACTTGCAATCGGGGAAGCTTTCGGGGCAGCGAAGCAAAGGCGAATTGAATTTTATACCCGTTTGATTACGTGGCTTAAAGACGCTGTATTAGCGAACCAACAACAATTCCGGGAATTCGGGGAACGTGTTTCCGAAGTATTAAAAACGTTTGCGGAATTGGGAGCAAAAGTATTAATCCGGGTAATCAATAATTTCGATAAATTAGTCGGAATTGCAAAAGTAATTATTGCGGTTCTTTCCCAAAAAGCACTTTTCGCTATGGTTGGCGGGATAAAAGCGCTTGGAATGGCTTTTACCAGCGCCGCGACGCGTGGACTTGCATTCAAAAACCTTTTAATCGGTCTTCAGCAAGTCGGTATAATGGCGTTTTTAGTCGGTTTACAAATCGCGCTTGACAAAATACTCGAATCGATGGAAGCCGTGAACGAAGCGCGAAACAATATCGATTGGACGGAAGATATACAATTCCTTGAAAAAGCTTTGGAATTACGGCAAGCGTACGAACAAAACGAAATCAGAATTGCCGCATTAAGGCAAAAAGGTATCGTTTACGGAAGCCAAGAAGAAAAACGACTAAACGAATTAATTATTAAAAATGCCGAATTAAACGACCAATTCAAAGAGCGAACCGGGTTTAATTTTTCGGAAACTATCGCCCGTAGTTCCGGGGTTTTACAGGAACAAATCCGATTAATTAAGGAACGGCAAGCAGCCGACAAAGAAGCAGCCGACAAAGCCATTTCAAACGCCGAACGGGTAAAAAAAACCAAGATAGACGGCGGAGATATAACGCAGCCGGGCGGCGGAAGCACTACCGACGAAGACGCAAAAACGCAAGAAAGGGCGGAAAAAGCGTTGGCCGCGGCTGCCGACCTTCAAAACCGGTTGGAAGTACAAAGACTTGAAGGTTTGGAACGGGAAAAACTTCAATTACAAATGTGGTATGCGGAACAAGCACAAATATTGCTTGAAGGCGGCGAATCTTTGGCGTCGTTGGATGAAATCCGGGATAAAAAACGGGCGGCAATCCATAAAAAATATATGGACCAAATAACCCAACAGGCGAAAGACCAATCCGCCGCCGAAATTGCAATTCAAAGACAAAAACTTTCGGCAATTTCCGGTATTATGGGAGAATTTGCCGGGGTTTTGGAATATGCAGCGACAAAAAACAAACAATTTGCCGGAGTATTTAAAGCCGTTGCAATCGGGGAAACCATAATTAATACTTATATGGCCGCCCAAAAGGCGTATAATTCATTGGCTGGAATACCCGTCGTCGGTCCGGGATTGGGCGCAGCGGCCGCCGCTGCTGCCGTGGCGTCCGGATTGGTCCGGGTCGCTAAAATCAAAGAACAAAAATTTCAATCCGGCGGGTTTTCCGGTTCGCGCGATACGGTCCCGGCCCGTATTACACCGGATGAAGTCGTTTTAAATAGCCAACAACAAAGAAATTTTATGGCAATGGCTAACGGTATGACCGGACAGCGCGGCGCGCCGGAAAATATTAATATCAATATCACCGCGCCCGGTGGCGACCCGACAGTTATTCGCGACGCTGTATCTGATGCAATCAATGATACGTATCAAGAGAGAGTACAGCGTTTTTCAGAAATGGAACTCGAAGTCGATACCTTAAACGTTGGTAATGCGTAAAGATGATTTGGGACGAATCCGATATCGTTTATACGCTTTGGGGATACCGACCGTTAACCACGCCGGCGACTAAATGGATTCGTATATCTAACGGGAATTGGCGCGCAACGGACCGCGGACCTGTCGAAGATATTTATGAAGCGGATATCGTTTTTCGTGGTCCTGAATCCGAAATGGTAACATTGGCTGAAGTTTTAGACGCGAAAAGAACAGTTTTTAATGTTCAATGCGGAAAAGGTGAAGAAATATTCGGCGCCGATATTGATTATTCAGATTTAATTGTCGTTACTGTTGTTCGATACGGACAAATGAAAAGAGCCGGGAAAGCTTTTTGGTCTATTCCGCTTAAACTACGATTACGGGGTCCGGAATTTATCGGCTCTGCTTCAATGGATAATTTACGGCTTGCGTCTTTCAATTATACCGCGGATTCTAATTATGATATGACAAAATTATTCACCTACGAAGGCCGGGCAAATTATCTTCGGTCTTGGGTTGATACTGGTATTTTTTCAGCAACTTTCAAACAAACATTTGAAGAAATGAAAGCAATCAGGCGTTATTTATTAACGACCGGTCGGACCGATGCGGTACCGTTTCCGGCTTCAATTGGAGTTGATAAACCTTTTGGGGAACGTATGGGGACCGGACCTTTTAATTGTCGTATTATCGATTGGAAGGATTCCGGGCGGCCGGCGTTGGATGAATGCAACATATCAATAAAATTTGCAAGGGAATTTGAGTAAGGGTTTTGTATGGGTGAAGTTTTAAGGGATGAATTTTTACAAGTTACAAACGGATTTGGTAAAAGATTAGGTAAAAATGAAACGGACTGCGCAGCTATGCAAGTAAACATCCAAAACAACAAAGAAGATATTTCAGAATTAAAAATTACTGTAAAAGAATCAACGGAAGAATTTACAAAACAAGCGAATAAAATTTCACGGTCTGTTATTATAGGCGCGGTTCTTTTGGGGCTTTCATTGGTAGTTAAAGAAATTGTTTTGAAATAAACAAAAACCGATTTTTATTTAAAAATGTCAACAAAAACAAAGAAAGGGTAATAAAATGTCAACATTAAACGAGCTTACCACGGATGCAAACGACGACGTTACAAAACGCGTGAAGGTTTCATCTTCAAATGCTGCATATATTAATCAGGTGCGGGATGTTTTCTCAACAAAACTTCCAGCAATCAAGGCGGAAATACAAGCGAATATAACCACAATTCAAAACGCAATCGATGCCGGAAATCCTGATTTTAACCAATCAATGATTGACGAAGCAAACGCGGCAATTTCCGTAATTGATAAAGCAATTGCCGGGGCAAACGCTGCCGACGCTTAAAGGTGATTGAATGACATTTCCTTCTGGTTGGCATCGAAAAACACCGATAGAAATTAAGTCGTTGACTTACGTTGATAGTAATTTAACGGATTATATTTTATCGGTTACGCACGATAGTTTACCTTCGGAAATTTGGTCGGGTGTTCATAAAGCGTTAAATGATGGCGGCGACCTTCGCGCGTCGTCTGATTCTGCCGGTTCGGTCCCATTGAATTTAAATGTTATTCGTTGGGACCAAACAAACCAAAAAGCATTATTGGAAATTAGAGTACCGACGGTTAATTCTGCTTCAAATACAACCGTTTATTTATGGTATTCGAAAAGTGAAGAATCGCAACCGGCCCGGACAGATGCGACTTATGGAAGCGATGGCGTTTATCATTCTGACGTTGTCGGTGCATGGCCGTTAAATCAAGATACCGGCGGGAACGCATTAGACCAAACATCAAATCAAAACGACGGAACGCGAATTGCCGGACCACAAAGTTTTGATTTTGAAACTTCCGCGCAATCAAACCCAAATATTCCATTTTTGGGTCAATATTTAGACGGGAGCGACGACCGGTTTAATTTGGGCGACGATTCCAGTTTACAAGCGGTTTATAATGAACCGTGGTGTATCACTTTAATTTTAAATATGAATGGTACCGGTTCAACTCAATCTATAGTTTCCCGAAGGGGTACCGGTTCAGATTATGAAGGTTGGGAAACTATGATGCAAGATTCCGGGGATTATTTGCGTTATATGCTGGATAATGGCACTAATGATATTTACGCGGACGGGGCAACAAATTTAACAGATGATGATACTCACCATATCGCTTTTATTTACGACGGTTCAACTAATGGTACCGGCATTTCAATTTATATCGATTCCGTAGACGATACCAGCGTACAAGGCAACACCGGGTTAACAGCACTTACGAACACGAATGATGCTGCTTTAGGTGCGCGGAAAGGTAATGCAAGCGACCGGGATTTAAACGGTCGTATGGCGCAAGTAAAGATATTTAAAAATGAAATATCGGCGGCTTGGGTAAAAGCTGAATATAATATGTATTTCAACGCTTCCCTTTTTTCCGTTCCTCAAACGTCCGTAAATGTTGGGAATATTTTTCCCGATGATTACACATTAGTTGCTGCACTTACAAGCCAAAAAAAAATACTTCCATCTTCCCAATCTGATTTTAGTTGTTTAGTAAAGACCGAACAATTAAACCATAAATCGGTTATTCGTAATGGCGGTTTATGGGCTAATATTACCGGTTCCGGTGGTGCGCCCGGTATGGTTCGAATGTCAAGCGATGAAGCCGGAACGACGGAAATTCCAATAGAAGTTGAACGATTAACTAGCGGGGAAGGTGACGACGAAGCCGCAATTTGGTTTAAAACTAACTTATCTGCCGGCGGCGGTGATACTGCTTTTTTGTGGGTTGTTGACGATGAAGACGAAACCCCAAGAATAAAAGATTCTACTTATGGACAATTTAACGTATGGCCGAATTTTGCCGACGTAAAACATTTTAACGAAACGGGAAACGGTACAACCGGAGAGTATAAAGACAGTACGTCTAACGAAAACCACGCGACCGGCGGCGGCGGCGACGCTGCGAAAGTACCGTCTAGGGTTTCCGGAATTGTTGACGGTGGTCAACAGGGCGACGGTACAAACGATTTTATACAAAATACGCAAGCCGTTAATTATCCGGTCGGAAGCTCCGCGCGAACAATTGAAATTTTCGCAAAATTATCAGATGGAGCGTCCGAAGACCCGTTCGTAGGATATGGTAAAGACGACGCCGGGGAAAGAATTACATTGGCTCAAAGAAGTTATGGAATCGGTATTGCTTTTTCTTTTCATTTTTGGGGCGATACACAAATTCGCACCGGTTGGACGCACGTTTTAGCAACTTTTGACGGCGTTGGTAATCGAACAGATAGTTTTGAAGTTTATATCGATGGTTTACGCGTTTCGGAAAGTAATTTATCAGGTTCAAATCAAACTTTAAATACTGATATTGGGAATACCGGCCGTTTTATGGCTAATTTATTGTTTTCTACATACATGAACAAAGCTATAGACGAATACCGCTTGCATACTGTTTACCGGTCCGCGGATTGGGTTTATACTAATTCTAAAATGATTAAAGACCCGTCGGATTTATGGATTCCGCAAGAGGGTACACCAAATTTAAAGGGAAATTTTAACGAAAATTTCTTAGGGGGTTTTCAATAATGGAAATCGAAAAGATTGTAAAAAATTCTGAAGATGTTTCAAAACTTTTCGCTGTAAGTGAAGGCGGCGTATCAATAGACGCTTTCCGTTTATCATATACAAAACAATTGTCTTCAGACCCAACAGCTTTTAGTGTTTCTGAATCAGCAATGTCTGCGCTTGCGTCAATCTCAACTGGACACACGGACAATAAAGGAATTTTCATGTCTAGTTCTAGTATATCACCCGCAAGTCTTTTAATGCGTGTTGATATTCCCGACGCCGCTTTTACTGGTACTTACGACCGGGTTGCCGTTTCTATATATGACGACGAAGACGATATAAAATCCCATCGACTTTTTGAATTAATTGATTTTGAAGACGAAAATAAAAAAGGCGGTTACCACGGGTATATATGGTTTAATGATGCAAGCGGCGCGGCTGGAAGTGTTAAAGATAAAAACGGCATTGATACGAATCCTTGTAACACGTGGTCTGATGTTATCAGTTTAATTTCATCGACAAAAATAAATGCCGTAAATGTTGCGCGGGCGGATTCAACAATAACACTATCTGACAATTTCAACAATAAAAGAATAACCGGAAAACCATATTACGAATTAGATATAAATACAAAACAAATGGATTCGTCCTATATTGAATATGCGCGGATTGCCGGGACGGAAGCCGGAACCGGTAATAACGGTTCCGTCTTCAATAATTGCGTTTTTGATAATGCTAGTTTGTATTTTGACCACCGAATTTTCAATTCGTTTATTGAAGGTTCGTTAACTATGCAAAACGGTTGCCAGTTAATAAACTGTCGACCGCATTATTTTTCTGTTGAAGCTGTTTTGGATAACGACAACAACGGCGGTAATTTTTCCGTTTTGGGTTGGGAAGGTGATATAAAACTAAATCAATTTGGCGGCGGTGTTTCCGCGACCAAAATGATTTTAACCGGGCGCGGTAAATTAAATTTAAATACTGCCGGCGCTAATCTTGAAATTTGGGTTTATGGTGATTGGAAAATAACTAATCCGGGAGACGCTACCGTTCACGATAACGAAGACGTTGAAGGAATACCAAACAATGTTTCAACTATTTTAAGTGCTGCCCACGGTTCCGGTTCATGGGAAAGTTATTCCGGAACTGTTATCGATGCTAATTTAATTTCCATCGATGGAGAATTAACCGCCGGGAATAATGCGACGTTAAATTTAAAGAAACTTGATATTTTTAACCCGGCCGGTGATTCGGTTTATATTGGGTCCGGTTCGGGTGGATATGGAATCCGGGTTGTTGGTGATACGACCGGCGCGGGCGTACGCATTGACGGCGGTAATGCTTCCGAAGGTTTGGTAATTAACGGTAATGGTTTTGCCCCGGCCGTTCAAATAACTGGCGGTGCAAGCGGTGGCGACGGAATAGATATTGCAAGTCAAGGCGCCGGAAACGGAATCGACGTTCACGGCGGAACGGCCGGAATAGGTGTTAGGATTCAAGGCGGAACAACAGACGGAAACGGAATAAACGTTTCAACTACGGATGGAATCGGCTTAAACATATTTGGAGCGGGCGGCAAAGATGCGGTAAATATCAACGGCGGCGCTGCTGAGAATTCAAATGGAATTACCATTACTTCCGGCAGCGCGGACGGATACGGAATCCGCGTTTTGTCTTACGGCACGAAAGACGCTTTAAATTTGACGGCCGTTGGTTCCGGACAAGATATCAAAGCAAAAGAAATAGACGATATTAAATCCGTTACGGACCAAAACACGGCCGGCGTAATTGATGTTAATATTGTTCGTATTGATGGAGTAACCGCCGGGGTTACCGGTTTACAGAAGTCAAGCGATACAATAGAAAATTCGACCGCAAAATCAGGCGTTTTAACCGTTAACGATATGACAACCAATTTAACCGAATTGGACGACGACCACTATAACGGATTAGTTGTAAAATTTGTTACCGGTAATTTAAGGCGGCAAGGCGCTATAATATCCGATTACGACGGAACGACGAAGAAAATATCTTTCGAAGATTCTTTAACCGAAGCGCCCGCGGACGGAGACGAATTTGTAATACTTTAAAAGGAACGGGCGCGCGGAAAGGTTGTTTAAATTCCATTACCCGCCGGACCGCGCGTTTCGTTCCCCTAAAATATGACTATTAGAAAAACACAACAATCACCTTTCGCCGTACCAATGCGCCAATACGGGGCGTTCGATGGAAAAACCGGTTCACCTATTACTTTTTATATGGCCGTTGAAATTGAAACCAACGCCGAAAATCCAGACGAAACAATCGGTCTATATTACGACGATGCGCAAGGGAAATATTTTTTCCGTTGGGTTACCGGGCAACCGGGTTATAACGATTCCCATTTACCGCAAGGGGAAGTCGCATCAACGACACGTTGGGCGGAAGGTGTATTAACCAGTTTAAAACAGTTTTCGCCGATTGTCCGTTTAATCGATATCGTAGTACAAGGCGATTATGGGTCGTTGTCGGGTTGTTCTTTCGTAATTCACAACACTAATTCAGACGGTAACCCGTTTTGGTATAAAATATCTATCGACCCAAATTATTTAATTAATCGAAACGTAAAAGTTTATACTGTTTTGAATGATGTTTTTTATCAGGTTTGGGGTGGCGTTGTAGCAAAAACAAAATACAGTGAAACAACATTTCAATTTGACTGTGAAGATAATTATAAAAATATTCATAAAGCAATCCCGCCGGCAGAATTAAACCCGGAAAGTTACCCGCAAATCGACCCGGAATTTATCGGGGATGTTGTCCCGGTTTCTATTGGGGAAGTATTCAAATCAAAAGTAATGGACGTTACCGGTAAAAGCGAAGTAATCTTTTTAGGCATTGTCGAAGGTAGTTCAATCGATATTGCAGCAGCGACCGAATATAACACAGCATCGGACCAATATTATTTGGATATTAAAACACCAAATATTGATTTCCCGGCTAATTACTTTCGCGATTCCGGCGAATTCTTTTTGCGCGTAATAAAAGGAAAAGAAAAGCAAAGTTTAAAAATAACCGACAATACGATTACTTCCGGCGCTGGCGACGATAAAATTACCAGAATGTTTTTATCTAATGCTTTGGCCGGTGTTACGGTTGGAGAATTTAACACGAATTACGATTACGACGCCGGCGGCGCGTTCATTTCCAATGATACTTGGATTTTCCAAGTTTTGAAAATGGACGTTTATTATTTGACTTCAAATAAGCCAATTTCTGAATATTTAGTTGATAGCCAAAATAAACTTGAATTAACCCGGTACAATTCAGATTCCCGGCAATACGACGAAATTTCCGAATTACTTATTTCGGCGACTACGGACGCGGTCGGACTTTTCCCGCACCCGTCGGTCGTTATTCAAAATTCCGATTTGGATATATCCGGAGAATTTAACCGTTTAATTCCAATTGTCGCGCGCGAAGTAACCTTCAAAGATATTTATTGGAATGACCGTCGAATGATTAGCGCCGGGGAATCAACGGAAGATTTCGCATTGCATCCGGGAGAATATAACGATTTAGACCCGACTTCCGGGGGAACGGCAGTGATTAAATGGCTGCCCGCTTCAGCTAATGATTACGTACGGGTTAGATTTAACGTTAAGATGCCACCGACACCGCTTGAAGGGTTCGACCGGCTTTTCGTGGTTCCTTATATCGATATAAATACAAGCGGTTCCGATAATGTTGAATTATCGGTTATCGTAAAAAGTTTTGGTCCATACGGAACAAAGAGTTATCAAACCACGTCGGGCGGCTCTTATCCGGTAGATTTTAGCGATGTTACATTAAATATGCTTTCAGAAGATTATTTCCGTTTAGGAAAAAACGCAGCGTCCGCGCCCGCATCTTCTTTTGGAAAAGCCGTTGCCGGGTCCGCAATTGCGGAATTATTCGAAATTGATTCGTCGATTATTTCAGAATTCAACGACGCAAAATCAATTCGAAATTTCGAAGTACAATTGGAGATTAAAAAAGTTGCGGACGGATTGGACGTTACAACGTTTAAAGTTTTTGAATTTGGTTTCGTTGCTACACAAACAATCAACGTTATTAAAGAAGATATTTTCGTAAAAATTCAGGGGGAAAAATTCGGGTCCGAAAATACAAATTCTGTTTATAATAGCTTTCGGCATTTGCTTGAAAGTTATGACGGTATAACTTCAGATAATATCAATTATGGGAATTTGTCCACGACCCGCGAAGATTGGAGAGTCGGCCGGCAAATATTAGAACGGAAATCATCCGCAGATTATTTAAAAGAATTAGCGCAACAATCTTTTGTTGCGTTGTACCCGACCCGAAAAGGGAAACGCGGTTTGGTAGCTTTCCGGGAGCAATCGGACCCGGTGATTGAGTTTAACGAAAATGAAAATATTATAAAAGATTCAATCACCCGGTTTGAAAAATCTTCTTTTTCAAAGATGTTTAACGATTTCACGTTAAATTATGATTGGAATCCCGGATTAGGTAAATTCAATAAAACGATTCGAATTACCAACACGGACGCGGACGAATTCCCCGGTTATTATGTTTCTACATCTGAAAGTGACCCGACCCGGCTTTTTAATGGCGTTGCGCTGCTTGAAGACCGGGTAACAGCTTATTTCGTTTTTCCTTCCGGGGTTAGTCTTTGGGCGCAGCCGGGGAACGCTATTTCATATATGGGGAACGATGGCGGATTCTATTTTGCAAAAATTACCGCCGTTAACGTTCCTTCAAATATCGTTTATATCGAATATCCGGAAGGGCTGCCGCCGGGAACTTACACGTCCGGAACTGTTTATACTCACGGTTCCGCCGTTCCAAAATGGACGACGTATTGCGCCGGAATACCGGATTATGTTTTAGCAAAGCGGTATTGGGAGGTTTGCAACGCGTCTTATTTACAGACTTTGACAGTTAACCCATTCAAGGCAAATTTAAAATGGTTTCAGGATAACGATAATTTTTCACCGGGAACCGGCGGCGTCGGTAATACAGCATTCCGATATTTGGAAGGTTTAATCGAATGGGCGACACGCTTAAAAGATATTACCGAATTCAAAATTCCGATAACGGTACAAAATATTGAATTAGAATTGATGGCGGCCGCAAGCTTTTCAGATAAATTTTATACCGATAGCGAAACGCGCGTCGGTTGGATAACCAAAAAGAAAGTTTTACCTGGCGAACGCGCGGTCGGAATTGAATTAACCTTAATTCCGACCGACCTTGAATTTATACAAAATATTATCGAAACTGGTTCCGGTGATTATGAGGTAATTGAAAGCGGTTCCGGTGACAATGAAATTATTGAAGGGGGAGGACTATAAAATGCCGCTTTATTACGACGTAATACACGTTTTCGGGACGCCGGCCGAACTGGCAACAAAATTAAAAAACGGAATGATTGGTTATGATACCACGAACGACCGGTTCGCGTTCCGCCGTCTTTCCGACGGGGTAATAAAATATTTCGAAAATGACACCGACCAATCGTTTGTAAAAACCGACGGTTCAACTCCAATAACCGGGGACCAAACTATTCAAGGGGAATTGAATATTAAAACTTTCTCGGAATCAACAACGCCAACACTTGCCGCCGATGGGAACGCAGCGTTTTTTATAAACACATCGGATTCTAACAAGGTATATTTGAGATATCGCCGCGCGTCCGGGGACGAAGTCGGCGTCCAATTAACGTAAAATCGAAAGGGTAATGGAATGAACGAAGAAAATCAAAACCAAATATTTTTACCGGCTAATCTGAATTCAGAAATCGCCGCTTTAAATGAAACGCAAAAAGCAACGTCTGATATTGCGGTACGGCTGCAATCGCTCTATAATGTCGCATACGCGGAAATTATCAGGTTGCGGCAGCGCTGCAAAGACGCCGACCGAATCAGGGACGCGCTCAAAAATACGATGAACGAGCAGCGGGAAAAAATCGAATTACTTGAATCTGAATTAGAATCCTATCAAGGCGCGGAAAATAAAACCGATTCAACATCGTTAAGGATAAACCACGAAGCCGGGAAAAAGGATAATTCCATATCAGATATATTAAATCGGATGGAAAGCGCCGCAAGCAATATTCATTCTGAAATTGAAGTACCGGTAATTAAAACGCCGTAAAAAGGTAAATAAACTGCAAAATTAATGATTTAAAATTCCTTTCCGGGTGCCCGGTCGTTGTAATGGCGGCCGGGCTTTTTCGTTTAAAATCAGCGATTAGAATAATTTTCGAATAATTTACCGGTATTTTTCAGTGGTAAATAATACGCGCGGTCTAAATAATAGTTGTTTTGTTTATAAATAAGTGTTAAATTATTAATAAATAATTCATAAATAACGAAAAGGGAAACAGAATGGATAATTATAATTTTCAGGTTATGACAACGGGTCAATTAAAAGATTTGTTAATCGAATATGCTACCGGTAAAAATCTTTTTTTGGAAGTACAAATCATTTGGGAAATCTTAGAAGAACGTTTAACAGAAACGGAATACAATAATTTCGAAGATTTAATCCAAGAATTGAATTAATGAAATACGCGCATGATATCACGGACCCGGCGGACATCCGCCGGCTTCGTTCGTTCCGGGTAGGACGGTCCGTAAAAGTAAAACCCGAATATTTCAATGCCGGCCGGGGCGGGTCGGTCCATTCCGTTTTCCCGGTTGGAAATCAAATTGTCGTCCGGGTCCAATGGGTCGACGGCGGGTTTGATTTGATACCAATCGAAAATCTTGAATTAAACGAAAGGGGAAAAAATGTTGGATAGATTCAAAGTCAAGTTTATAACTATGGACGGCAGCCGGGCGCGTTGCCCGTTTTGCGGGAAAACGGTTAAAATTACCAAATCAAAAAAGTTAGCGCGTCACGGTTTCAAATTTGAAAGAAGCACAAGCGAATTTCCGCAACACGAAAAGGGTAATTGGCAGCTTAACGGCTGCCCGGCGTCCGGGGTAGAAATTCCAAAAAGTTTACAAAACAGTTAAAAACCATCTAAAACCTAACGAAAAGGGGTAAAAAGTGAACAAAAACAGTAAAAAACAGTACCAAAAGGGTGATTTATGCGACAATTGCCAGCAGCCGGACGATTTCGATTGTTCGAACTGTAAAGAAACGTGGTTAAAAGATGATTTTTTGCATGAAAACGACGTTAAATCGCGGCCGATGCCACCAGACGAGCCGGAAGGTAAGCCAAAAAAGAAAAGAAAAGTAAAACCCAAGGAAGAAACAAAAGTCGAAATTTTCACCCGGTATGATGAAAAACGCGGGTGCGGGTACCGGAAGCCGGCCGGGGTTTATCTTGTTTCGGATGGAATGGCGACGACGTGTAACCGGCTGCCGATTCCATTAAATATTTGTCCATGCTGCGGCGCTGGTGTTAAATTTTCCCGCGGTTTTACTTGGATTCAACCAAAAAAGCTTTTTCCGGAATTGTCCCCGTGTATGGGTTGCCCCGGCTGCTTTTATACCCCATCGAAAGAAATTGCCGGTTTACTTTGGGTTGGGGAAAAATTCTATTCCCCGCATTCATTTTTAACGGAAAGCGCAGCGCAAGGTGTTTCCCGTCGTCTTTCTACGGTACCGCATAGTTTC
>Ga0180433_10001670_pt1 | contig 36594 bp, 39 predicted proteins | sample SS_ome_8_FD_132980 | JGI IMG/M metagenome (GOLD analysis project Ga0180433, IMG submission 132980) | Hypersaline lake sediment archaeal communities from the Salton Sea, California, USA - SS_1_D_1 metaG | ecosystem: Environmental > Aquatic > Non-marine Saline and Alkaline > Hypersaline >... | reverse complement strand
TGGTGGTGGATATGTTCCAGGCGTTCCCGCAACCCCGGGCGGCAGCCGACAATGAATTCTTCCAGATCACGGCCCCGCAGATCCAGGTACGTCAACGCGTCCTCGATTTCGGGCTCTGATCGTTCAGTCAGATATTTCCGTAGAGCCTGCGCCCACGCAACCGATTTCCGCTGTAGCTTCCGCAGCCACGCTACCGGACTGATGCGCAGCTCCGTGTGCAGCAAATACTTTCGCTCGAAGTCATGCACGGATACCCGCCCGTTGGCCATCCGCGCTTGTTTGATGGCCTGTAGCGTGTCACTGCCCCAGAATATCGTGCTTTCACCCGACAACCATTCCCAGACGTTTTTCGTATGGTAGTCGCCGTCATCCCAGGTTGCCGCCAGCGGCAGCGGCCGGCGGGTGTCTCGCATGTGGTGGCACTGCAGTCGCATAGCCGCGTCAGCATCAGTGAACACAAACTTGGCCGCCCCCAGTATCGGGTGCGGCTCTCCCAACAATGCCCCGAGCATCGCCAGTCCTGCTTCCCGGCTCCGAGGGACAACGCCTTGGAACACATAATCGCTGTCACAGTCAGCATCTCGGCCGATATGCAAAAACCCAGCCAGCCGTCCTGGCATGTCCCAATACGGCACTGTCAACAGACAACCCCAGTTACGCCCGGGGAACAACGATGGGCCGGACCATTCTTTGACTGTTGCCGCGTCACTGGAGCCAATGAACCGCCCCGCTCGACGGAACCAGTCATCGTCACGACGTGCCGCGGCCAGCCGATTCTGCAATAAACGCAAGGGTTCGGTCTCTGCTTTGGCGTGCACCTTTTGGCATTCTCGCCAGAAGCCCATGGCACGGTCACGCGGGTTCAGGTGGTCTTTCACATACAATGAGCAGTTTTGCCCGGCGGTGTCGGCCGCCGATAATAGGCCCTCCGTACCCAGCCGAAACAGCGTCTCACGTATTCCGAGCTTCCACGTAGCTGCGGCAAGGGTTACCATATCGCCTGCAAAATCGCACTTCCGGCAGTGAGCCCACTCGCCCCCGACGGTTGGATCCGGGTAGATTCTCATCTTCCGGGTTGCCCCGCAGACCGGGCAGTTGGTCAACGCAGGTAATGCGTTCGATTTCAGAGAGCAGCCCAATACCGGCAATAATCGCCGACAGCTAACTCGTCCACTCAGAGAGGATGTAACAGCCATGCCCACTCAAACTCCCGTGCTGGATCAAACACACGACTTGTCTGGCACAGAGTATCACCGCCTGACGCAGGCCTACGGCACGCCTGAATTTGTGAAGCAGGCCAGCCATGAGCAAAAGTTCGGCGATGATGCAGGTCTTGCGACCCACCTCTACGCCGACACCGCCACGCGGTCTTACCCGTGCCACGCTAAAGCCGCTACCTGGCTATCTGCTCTGTTCTTCGGTGATACAGAAGGCATGTTGCCCCAGGAGAAAGCGGCTGCCGTGCGGCAACGAATTCTCGACTCGGCATCATACTGGAAAATCCGCCCCGAGGTCGAGGAGCTCTGGGAAAAGCAGGCAGAGAACGCCAAGCAGAGTATGCACCGTGTGCCGGACGAAGACTTTGCCCTGGTCTGGGAAGGTCCTCACGGCAAGGAACGGCATTATCCGCTACGAAATTCTGCCGAGGTAGAGAAAGCAGCTCAGTGGTTTGGGGTGAACCACAACGAGTTCACCTTTGGCGACAAAAACGTCATTGCCACCAAGATCCTGGAAAAAGCTGCCCAGTATTCATCCACTCCGGATAACCCGGACTTGCTGCATCGCTGTGCAGGGTACGGATACTGCGGCAACGCCGCAGCCGTTGAAGAATGGGAGAAGCGTGCAGGCCTCCTCCGCAGGAAGAAGCCTGAGCATGCAAAAATTGCTCAGGAAACTGCTGACGGGCTCCGTAAGAACCCGCTGGAAATGCGAGACCAGGCTACCTTCCTGAAAATGGCAGCCTTGATGGACGAGTTCGACCGAGACACAGCCCTACACCGCCTGTATGGCGACGGGCTGGCCCGGCCGGAAGACTCGCTATTCCGCATTACCGAGAAGACTGCCTCAGATTTCCTGAACGCACACGTTCAGCTGACGACCGGGGCCGTCTTTGAGAAGCAGGCTCTCGAAGCACTCGACATTCCGACCCTCCAAAGCTGGATGGGCGAAGAAATGGCCGACGAATGCGGCGGCGTCATGATGGACCACGAGAAGCTGGCTGAGATTGTCAGCACGCTTCCGCGGCCGGAAGCCGAGATGTTTGAACGTATGGCCCGTGAAGTGGGTATTCCTGTCGTAGCCCGCGAGAAGACCTCCGGAGTCAAATTTGACTCCGAAGAACTCCAGGCTTTGGCAGAGATGTACGAACCGGCAGACGGTTAGTCGCCGGCGTTCTGCTCTTCTTTCTTGATGGCGTCATAAACTTCTTGTCGATGCACCGAAACTTCTTTCGGTGCATCGACTCCAATTCTGACTACATCCCCTCGGACTTCCACGATCGTGACGGTGACAATATCACCGATCACAACCTTTTCGTCCTTCTTGCGTGACAACACAAGCATCAGCGCCTCCCGCTGTCGGTCAACTCAGGTCCATTGTGCGGGGTCTCCGCGTGGGTGAGTCCACCTGTGAAACGTTGTCTGTGATTTCGTAAAAGGCGACGGTCTGGTAAATCCAGTCCACCGCATCATCCCTGGAATACTGTTCGGAGTTGATCTCCTCGTCATGTTCAGTGAACGTGACGATGCGGTACTTCCACGGGTCTGCCTCTATGACCGGGCGTATCCGGATATAAACGCCCGGAGCGAGGGCTGCCTCGTATTGGGGCCACGCCCGTTGCTGCTCAGATGTCAGCCGTGGCACCGCCCCTTTCATGATTGGTAGTGACTCCATCCCGGGGCGAACGATAACGCCCGCCTCGTGCAGCTGATCAAAGACAGCCCAGATGGACTGCATTGCCGCCATGGCATTTGCAAATCTTCGATCGTGCTTTTCCATCAGATTCTGAGTCTGTACGTTAAGTCGTTGCCTCGCCGCAGCAAACTGCGGCGGGACAGGTGCATTAGACATTTGCGAGCTCCAATGCTTCAGGTGCCAGGATTTCACGGTCAGGTTCAAGAAATGGAGAGAGGGCACCCTCCCACGTTGTCTCTGCTTTATTCCAGCAGATACCACAACTCGAACACGTTATAGGAACTTGGGTCTGTACGCCGTTTTCAACAGGACAGACCTGCACCCCGTTCGCCTTCTTCATCTCTGTGTTGGTGTCATCTCGGAAGACCAGGTCGCAGTCATCCGGAGCGTTTTTGGCGTCGATGTCATTGACAGCGAAATACGCCCGCCGAATACCCCGATACAATGGAGCCGGGCCGGTCTCCCGGTCGATCGACCACCACATCTGTACGTTCGGTAATCCTGCCAATCGTACCAGTAGCGGAAGACACTCATCGTCTCGCCAGGATCGAGTATAGGCGAAGAACTGCACCCGAGGGCACCGCTCTACGATCTCAATCCATTTTTCCACATATTCAGCATCGTAGAAGTCGCCACCTACATGAATCCGCACAACGCGAATCCACAGTGCAACAATCGTCGCCACCATCCAGTCAACGAAATCAGCTGTGAGACTGAACTGGTAGTTCTTCTGATGAGAGCTCTTCACATTGCCCATCCGGAAGAACCCAGCTTTGGCGTAACAGTACATCGCGCATAGAGCGCTGGCTCCGATACAGATTTTCTCAGAAGCAGGCAGTGACCATCCGTAGATCATTGCTCCGAGTTTATTGTTGCCCTGCGTAATCGAAGCAGGTTTGCCCATCAACTGAAGTCCAGAGCGCGAACATTCCCCTGATTAAAACCAGGGACGTTGGCCTCCGCCTGCCGACGACTGGTGATTCGCTGACCTTCCCCTTTCTGGTCACGACAGGTTTTGACGCCCATCATGTCCTTCACGTGTTTGCACATTCGTGGCTTGCCATTTCTTTTCATGGCCCAGCCAGGACAGTTGCACGAACACCGAAGCTCGCCAGTACCGGGGTTTTCCCACTTCACTGTCGTGTATGTGGTGAGCTGGTTGGACCGACTCTGCCACTGCTGTACTTCGATCGGGATCTGTGGTTCTCCGTCCACCAACATATTCCCGACGCTGAACGTAACACCGTCTTCAGCTTCAACGGACTGATATACTTCTTCGGTTGAAGTTACTTCCCCCGTCTGCTGCCGCTGTACTGTCATGGATTCTGTCTCGTGATAATTTGCCTGAAGTCGTTGTAACGTGTGGCTGGATCCAGCGCACAGGCATGCAAGAAGAATGCTTCTTCTTCTTTGCGTTTCGTCAACCACCGATACCCGCAGAACTGATTCCACTTTGCCGGTAGTGATGTATCGGGCAGTCCGGCGTTGTGCAGATGCACGTTAAGCAGACACTGCTCAAAGAAAGGACCGGACGAATAGTCCAGTGCCACGATCTCGTGTACAACCCGTTCGAGCCCGTCTTCGTTGAGTAGCATGACACCGGTATTGAAATACCGAGTCTCTGGCCAGTTGGGGCAATGATTGTTCCTGATCCAGTCGATCCCTTGTTTTAACCAGGAGGGTCGCGGATGGGGGATCTCGCTGAATAAGGCATTTCCATAACCCATCTCGAAGATGTCGGGAGCGGCTTCTTTGACAAACACATCGCAGTCCAGGAACAGCAGCTCCTTCACCCCTTCCGCGTAAGCCCACCGCAGTACATCGAACTTCTCGAAATGCGGCGGATCATGTTCCGTGGCCTTGACGACCGCATACATAGCATTGCACCGTTGCGCGAATAGGTGCTGCGAGTCAGCGGTGAGGGTGTGCATCCGTTCGGCGGACTGTCCTGCCGCGATCGTTACAACCCACCGCCCGTTATCGCCATCGCCGGTGTGGTACACGGCTAGGCGGTTATCTGTCTCACGACCAGCCGGGCCATCTTTCACGACAGGTCCAGCGCTCGTCGAACAAACTGAGTACGGGCCGTAGCCTGGGACTGTTCATCCTGCACCTGTGACATGAAGCTGGCAACAGCAGCGGTGAAGCCGTTGTTAGCGGCCGTGACGCTGTCCAGCGAACGCGGATTCGTGCTGTCCAGCCGTAGCTCCAGCTGGTTGATCTGTTCCATCAGTTCGTCATCCGCCACCATGTCGAACATACGAATTTTGTTGATAGCTTCCCGAACCGGCCGGAAAGACTTGGTGGTCACGCGGCCGTCCCGCTGCACTAGCTCACTCAGAGCGGCCAGCGCGTCCGCCAGCTGCTGACGTGGCCCCTGAACCATCTCATCGATAGCAGCAGCCACGCGGCGACGGCACGTCTCTCGTACCACATCGGCGTGCTCGGCCAGATCGTTACTGGTGACTTCCTGTCCGCGGCCGCCGCCGGCCAGCTCCACAGGCACCACGTCTAACGCAAATTTGGCCCGAATCCACGAGGAGTTGGGTGGGACCTTTTCGGCTACCAGATGGAACATGGGGTTATTGTCGGCGATCTGGGAACGGACAGACGCCCAGGATTGGGCAAACTCCTTGGCGGCCATGTGCAGGTCATAAGCGATGCTCTGCTCGTCCGGTCCCTTGGTGGCGTCGTACACTGGCGTGTCGGACGGGGCGTCGTATCCGTTGACCCGAAGTGCCTCGTCGATCATCCGCTGATATTCCTGGGCATCCATGGTATTGCCGTCGCTGCGGGCCTGCGACTCTCTACGTCGTAGTGATCCCAGCGTCAGGCCGTACAGGTGGTCCATCATCTCCCCGGCTCTGGCCTTGGGCACGATACGTACCCCCTGGATCGGAAACGGTACAGAGAACCGTTCTTTCAGAGCACCGAGACGGGATTCCAGCTTCTGGAACCGTCGTTTCCACGGGGCACCATTGGTGTCGAGCGGGTAGCGGTCGGTGATCAGTTTGGCTCGGGGCGTGGTGACGGACTCTTCGGAAACAGTAGCCCCCTCACTGGTCACGTCGATCTTGTCTTTTGGGATCTGGTACATCCCTCGCCACCAGCTGATGGTGGGGGACAAAAGCAGCACACGTTGCTGCAAGGCTTCCTGCTGAATTTCGACATCGTTGTCAGTGAAGGAATCGTCAGTCATCGTCGTCATGCTTCTCTCAATCTACAAGTCGTTCTGCCTGCGAAATGAACAGGCTTGGGCCTTTGGTAAACATCACAGCGCGAGCACTCAGCACTTTGATGCCATAATCAACAAGATACTCTTCCGCACGTTCGCGGACTTTCTTGCTTAATCGATACGAGCCAAGCTCAGTAATTTTGTTCGTGGTCATCCCTTCCATGACACGAAGCATGGAAGCCCCGGCAATCTGTTCGATGCGGGATTCGGTGACGCCGCTGAAATGAAGTTTCATCAGATTCGTCGGCTTCCACTCGACCACAAGGCGTACCTGCCACTGTGTCCCGTTCATATCAGAGATGGCGAGAATGGCAGTTTCGACCCACTGCGGAGTCAGGTCGTAGTGCGTGTACTCTTCAAACAGATCCCACTGCACAGCTACCTGCGACCGAAGTATGCGAGCACACTTGATGTTGATCTCTGGCAGGTACGGCAGTTTGATGCGGATCGGTTCCGTGCGGCCCCAGATGAAACACAGCGCGGCTTCTGTGGGACCAATGAGTGTCGGCCTCGGCACCCACGACCAAAAGAACTGAAAGATGGTCGTGAAGAGTTCCAACATTAGCTGTCAGCCTCTTCAATCTTGAACTTGATCGTGGCGTTGCCTTTCGCCGCACCCTCTTTCTTTTCTCGACCAAGATAAAATCTAAGCCAGTAGGCGCCGATAGGTTTGGGTGGCTTCCCTGTGGAGATATGCCAACCACCGACCCCGGTCTTATATTCATCTTTGTACGTCGGACACTTTACGACAACGCAGGGTCGCTGTTCCACGTGATCGTGGCTGTTGAGTGTGACCCGCATATCCTTGGTGACCCATTGGTCATGCGTGTGACCGCTGACAATGATATCGGCGTTGTCGACGTAAGCCAGCTGCCGGTTTCTCTGGATCATGTCCTTCGTCACAGGGCCACCACCGCCATAGCCGTGGATGTGCCAGAGTCTCCTGGTGACCGATTGTGTTCCGTTGATTTTGAAACGGAACGAGGCCCAGCCTGTGTAGCCGGTAATCGGGACAACTGCCCCGGTGCGGTCGCGAAGGGTCTGTGCCCATCGTTCGATCAGATTCGTCTCATGTCGGCCAAGGATAGCCGTCTCATGGTTCCCGTAGCCCTGTAGTACCCAGTTATGAGCGTAAGGCTCGTAGAACTCAGCGGCGGTGCGAACGAGCGAATCCAGGTAATCGTCCGCGTGGGCGTGTTCCGGCCTGACTTTGGACCGGTTTGAGCGTTTGTCATATTTACCCTGCATCGCGCAGAATAAGTCGCCAAAATCCAGGATCCCCGCATTGCGGGCTTTGGCCTCCTCCAGATGTTCAATCTGTAAATCCCAGTCGCTATCAGGGTTGTCCCAGTGAGCGTCTGATCTGAGGAGATACCACTGTTCCCAGCCAGCTTTGACATCGTCGTGCCACACCGTCACGACATTGGGAGCAGTTCTTTTTTCCGTGGAGAAGGGCAGCGAGGGGGGATCGGCCATGATCGTCTCGTATGAGGATGGGATAGTCCTTCCGCACGAAAAGTCTACTCGATCACTGGCTCTGTGGAAATACCATGTTTTTGGTTAAATTTTTCCCACCCAAGATGTATATCGCTGCCCTAAACAGGGATGGTGAAAGCCTTTGCGGAGGTTCTTAACGATTTGCCACGCTTCCGCTACAGCGTAACCACAGCGCCGGGCCTGTTTGTAGGCCCAACGCTCCTTGGTTGTCAGCATGAGGACTTCTCCCCCAGTATGTCGTTGACAGCCGTTTCAACGAAATCCCACGTAATACCGCGACCAGCGTCGTGATCGTGGGCGACTGCGTACATTGCAGCTTCCAGCTCTGCGTCCGTCAACTCAGCCGTTTGGTTTTGAGCTTCGTAACATTGACTCGCCTGCGTACGAAAGTCTTCCATGCCCCAGATATCGAGCAACAGAGGCTCGTCAGGATCCTCTTTCGTTTGAAAATACTCTGCCCATTCCCGGGCAGTCTTTACCTGTGCCATCGGTACCTCATCTGTTGAACCAAATGACGTGAGTCGCGTCGTCGGGAATGTCCCGCCAGCGACTGGGATATACGTCAATGTCGCGATCGATCTTCAGGTCTTTGACCGGATGCCCGTAGCCGTCGTAGTCAATCAGTCCGTGATCACGACAACTGGCAATGAACGGGCCGACCTCGTACAGGTCGCCATTAGCCTGGGAACCTGTCGGTAGCGGCTCTGTGTAGTTGCCCGCCGGGTTGCGGTGATGATCGTAGACATGGATAGGCTCGTCTTCGAGCTTCTCCCGCACCTCTTCCAGCGAGACCGGGTAAAAGTTGTTTGGGTCTACCCCGACATCCATCGTGCGGCCTGGTGGCTGCTTCAGGTTGCCGTGGGAGTGGCCATACAACATCCACGCACCGCGGTGCATCTGATTCCACACTCGTTGAGAGTAGTGGAACAGACAAATCCGCTGTTTGTGCTCGCCGCCCAGATCCACTTTGATCTCGTGGTACGGGGTGACGATATTCCAGCGGGGATTCTTCTTCACTTGATCGCGGTCGTGGTTGCCAGTAATCAGGAACTTCTGTCCATGCAGCTGATGTAAGATCGCGTCAATCGGTTCAGCATGCTTCTTACCCCACGACAGGGCAAAGTCGCCTAAGTGGTAAACCTGGTCGCCCGGTTTGATACGTTCGTTCCAGTTAGAGATCAGGCACGCGTGCATGTGCGCCAGATCTCGAAACGGGCGATCCGAATGCTCGATTATGTTCTCGTGCATGAAGTGGGTATCTGAGGTGAACCAGATCTTCATGAGGATCCCTTCACAAGTTGAGTATGCCCTGTCACGCTCTTGAACCGGTCAGGATGCGAGTTGATGAAGTCTGCGGCAAGAGACGCGTAGTCCGGTGCACTAGCGTCCTTTAGCACTTTGTTTTTTCTTTCCACTTTTAGCTCGCTGCTGCAAAATATATCGCACGTTCTCGCCGTCACTGATCTCGCGGAACTGTGGATTCACGTAACGTAATTGCGGAAGACCTTGGTACGTCAGCGACGCCAACAGCATGTGCTCCATGAGTTGGTTACGCATACCGGTGAAGATCTGTTCTAAAGTCCGCGTGCCGTCGACAGTAACTTCGACGTCAAAGGTCTTGGCGAACACTTTGTAGTCCGGCCGCAAATCAAAATCTGCCATGAGAGCGTTGACGTCTCGGCGGCCGGCTACGACAGTGAAGACCAGTTTGTCGCCTTGTTTGACTTCTGTCATTAGTCTGTAAAGTAACCTTTCAACCAGGCGAACGGACGCAGGTACCACGGAGTGACGGTGACCGGGCAGTGTGCTGCTTCGATGCACGGTTCGCAGACAGGCAGGTTTCTAGCTCGCAACCATTCCACTTCAGCAGCCAGTGCCTCGTCACGTTGGCCGGGGCCGAACGGTCCGAGTACCTGTTCACGCCCTGTCGGGGTCATGTCAGCAAACCAGTGTGTAGCCCAGACCGGCTGAATTTGCAGTCTGTCACTGACCTCTCCGGAAATTCGCTGAGAGTAGGTCGGGTAAATAAGAACCAACGCTTTCTGCGACAGCTCACTGCCGGGCTCCACGTGGGAGGCGCGTTGTGTTCCCGTCTCGCCAACTGCTTCGAGCATCTCAGAGCTGGTTTTGCTATAGATGGCTCGGACCTGCTGCTTACCGCTGGCCAGTCCCGTCTTAGGGATCACGAACTCAGTTCTTTTCGTCATTGTCGTTCCTCATACCCAATGAAAAAGGGCGGCCGTGTGGCCGCCCCGGTATGTTGTCGCCGCTACGGTTTATCCCTCGTCGAGGAACTCGCGGCGGCCTTCGGTTTCAAAGTATTCTGACTTCAGCTCCTGGTCACCAGAGGTGCCGAGTGCTTGCTCGAACGCCTGGCTGGCTGCTGTGCAGGATTCTCCGGTGAAACCATCGGTTTCGATTTTGACTGATCGGTCCCCTGTCGAGATACCTTCGCGGGGGATGACCGCTGTGACTGTTTTGGTCAAGAGATTCTCCATTCATGAAAAACGGCAGGCCCGGAGGCCTGCCGAAGGATTCAACCAGATTGATCGCCGGGGGTGGCTTAGTACGCGGCTTCCATCACCAACGTCAGGTCGCCGTTCTCAGCTTCCTGTCGCTCGTAGGTATAACCGTTGGCCAGTGCCTGTTCCTGCAGAACCTGAGCACTGTACTCCTGAACCAGTTCGTCCAGCTTGATTTGCTGGCCCCAGTGGCCGTTGTAGTTGTCATAGGAAGCCTCGCCCGCTTCGCAGTCAATGACCACGGGATAGCTCCAGCCTTCCAGTTTGAAACCCAGCCCCTGCGCCGTCTGGCCGTTCCACATATCGTGGAGCTTTTCGCCCAGACATTCGAGCCCTAAAGCCTCTGCAGCTTTGATCAGGCAGCCCTTGTTCTTCATCTCGACCGTGCACTTAACGATGTGCGACATACTTACACTCCTCTGAGGAAAACGTCGGCCGTCGCCGACAACACGTGTGAACGAATGGTACGCGAACGTAACTTAATTGTCGAGGTTCAGGCTGCGACCACGTCGAGCCTTTTTCCCCTTCTTCTGCTTCGGGGTGGTGACCGGCTTGGCCCGGCCTTGACAGAAATCGCGGATGGCCTGCATGCCTTCCGGATCAGATTCGTGCAGCGGTGTGATGGAGCCCACTGCGGTAATCAGCTGCTCGAAGGTCGGCGTACCGTTCCCCTGCTGTTCCAGTGCCAGGTAACGGGATTCGCGGACAACTTCTTCCAGCTCCGAGCCTACGAAATGCTCGGTGCGCTCGATGACCTGGTCCCACTCAGCAGGGCCAAGATCCAGGGTAGCGGGATCCAACGAACGCATTCGCATGTGGATCTCCATGATCTGCCGTCGTTCTTCTTCATCCGGATAGTCGGTGTAGAAGATTGAGTCGAATCGGCCGGCACGCGTCAGCTCGGGTGGTAGCCCTTCTGTGCGGTTCAGCGTCATGATGCAGAACGTACGAGACTTGTTAGCAGCCAGCCAACTCAGGATGGTCCCAAATACACGACGAGTCACGCCACTATCACCGCGGGAACTATGAGCGTTCCCCAGTGCCTTGTCGGCCTCGTCGATCACCAGAACACAACCCTGCTGGGCGTCGATCTGTCGCAGTACGTCACGAGTACGCTGCTCTGACTCGCCGACCAGCGACCCGAACAGCGAACCAATATCCAGCACGTACCCGGGCAGACCCAGGATCATGCAGGTCGTCTGGGCCACGATCGACTTTCCGGTACCAGGCAGTCCGACCAGGACGCAGCCCTTGGGGTAGTCGATGTTGAAGTCGCGAGCCAGCTCGGTGTACGCCAGCTTGCGGCGGTCCAGCCACTCCATGTAGGCGTCATAGCCACCAATCTCATCCCGAGATTGCATGGTGTTCTCGGGGATGTAGGTGAGCACCTCGGACTTCTTGATGATGTCCGCCTTTTCCTGCTTCACCGTACTGAGCATGTCGTTGTGCCAGCCGCGGTGTTTCACAGCGAGGCGGGCAAGACAGTTCTCAGCTTCAGTCCAGGTCAACCCCAGCAGGTTGCTGGTGAGCGTACGATGCAGCTCCGGCGTCAACTCACTTGCCTGGTCAGCAGCTTCTCCCTGCTGCCGCAGGTAGTTTTCTTCTGCCGACCGGACATCGTGCTGCAGACTGCCCACTGCCTGGTGCATCTGCGACTCGGTCGGCAGATCGAACTCCAGTACCGTGAGGGCGGTCTTCAGTTTCGGGTGCATCTTCATCTGTGACGACAGAATGATCAGCGGCCAGTAGCGGCCTGGCTGCACCAGGTGACGACCGTTGGCCATGTTCAGAATACGTCGCCGGACGCGGGGATCGTCGAAGAAATCGTCGAAGTCCCGCATCACGAAATACTGTTTGCCCGGAAACAGGTTCCGCGCTTCGCTGCTAAGGATGTAGTCGAGCGCCATGTGGGGAGCATTGTGATTGTTTTCCGGGATCTGCGAAATCTTCTCAGTTTCGCCGTAGCGAACAAATCCCACACCAAAGTCCCAGGTAACCAGTGTGCCGCCGTGCCCCAGTCGGACTGCGCGTTCCAGTTCGTCTTCTGCCCGCTGCTCCTCGGGCGTATGGATATAGAGGGCCTGATAGCCGGCCTTCACATGGTGAACCACGTTGGTAGAGAACTCACTGAGTTCTGCTGACTCTTCTGCTTCTTCAATCACTTCCACATTCGGGTCAACAACGCTGCGTGTCATTCTTCTTCCTCAAAGTTACTAATTGAGGCCACCCAACATACGGGCGACCGCGTCTTTGGTATTCCCATCCTGCAGCGAGAGGGCATCCAGCTGCTGAGCGAGAGTATGCAATCCCTGTTTCACTGCAGTGTTGATCGATTCCGTTTTGTGGGTCTCGAAGTCATGCACTGCGTTGAACATGATGGGATCATCAGAAAACTCTCCCGGCGAGAATCCGGGCACATCTCGTATGGCAATCTTCAGGACGTCGGGGGGATTGATGATCCCTTCCTCGTCCAGAACCTTGCCGATGTAAGCAACGATTTCATCCGTGAACGGATTCTCGTCTTCCTCGTCTGGCGGGGAGAGCAGCAAGCCCTCCGTAATGCCCCACGCGATCTCTGCAGAGTCGGCGGGATCCCACTGTGTCGGGTCGTACGAATCGCCCGACAGCACGTTGCAGTAGTTGATGAAGTCCGGCAACGATTTGTAGAAATCATCCGACGTGATCAGGTTCACGCCGGCCAGTAAGCGATCTTTGACCGTCCGGGGCAGCTTTACCCGGAAGTCATCCTCCACCTCCATCACGATCGTCTCGGGCGACCAGCTGAAACCCTCTGTACCGTACGCGTCTACGAACAGCGTGATCAGAGTTGTTGTCAGGGATGCAGGATTTGCAAACACAGCTGAGGACTGACTGGTCGTGGTAGTCATCGGTTATGTCTCCGAAGTAGCCAACTGCTCAACGGCAGCCAGGTTGCGGCGGTACATTTCGCACAGAGAAAAGCTGACAGCTTCCAGCGGCTTGAACTCGACGAGAGAGACGGTTTCGCCAATCTCCAGGTCCAGCCAGCCGGTATGGTTCTCCCAGGTAGCATAACGGCCATCAGCAACGACCAGTAGCCAGGTTCTGTCTGACGTCTCCAGGTCCGTGACCAGGTCTACCTCTTTTAGCTGTGGCAGCATCTCCTCAAACAGGAGATGCGTCTGGTCAGACGTCAGGAACTTCAGGCGATTGAGCAGTGTATATGCCCAGAACAGGAAGCAGTCATGTAGCCCAATGACCACATCCTCGTCCGGAACCTTTTCGTGCCCGATGGCAGAGAAAAAGGCACGCAGCCGAAGTTTACTCAGCCGCGTGCCTTCTTTGAGTGTGGCATATTTGACTTCGGCCATCAGAGGCTGCTGGTCAGGTTGTAGTCGCAGCGATATGCGGCGACAGAACCTTCCTGCCCCAAGACGAGTTTCTCACTCGTATTCCCGTCGGCGTCGACAGGGTAAGCGGACTCGCCGCCGGACACGCCGCACTTGCCGAGCTGCTCGGTAGCGGCGTTGATTGCTTTCTGCTTGGCGGCCGGCGACATTACCGACTCCTGCGTGGGGCCTTCAATGATGACAACCCCACTACGGTCGGACAGATTGGCTTCAGCCACTTTCAATTCTGCTGTCTGCGTGGACATGGCTCTTCCTTCATGACATGTAAGTAAACGCGTGCGTGCGTGGAAAAAGCGTACCACACGACGCGCACACGTACAAGGGCCTGATAGCTAAGGAAAAGGCCCGATATCAGTAACGTAAAAGCGACATTGACCGCCCCGTGAAGCGCCAAAACACTCTACTCAGTTCAGGTAGGGTGTCCTCGCGCTCCACGGAGCGGTCTAGGGACTCGGACCTACGACTGGAAGCCGGGTCCTTGTCGGTGAAGCCTTCGCTGTTGTTCGATCAACTCTCTGGACTCAGTGAATTTCTTCCCGAGTTTCTGACAGAATTGTCGACAACGTTGCATAGGCGTTCCGTCGCTGATCGTTTGCAGCAGCGGCGTGTCGCTTTCGGCAGTTTCAAACAGGCGTTCGCCGTCTTCATCTGCCACGAAAAACACAAGTTGATCTTCGGAGGCTTGCGCACCGATTGAGTACATTTTCAGTCCTTCAGGACAAGGGCGAGGATTACCAACAAACATTAGCCGCGGCATAGAGCTTATGCTGCCACCGTCTGCGCAATCTCTTCCCAGCGAAGCGAACTCCCAAGAGAGTCCTCTCGCAGAGCTTCATCGTGGCTGTCAGAGCCTTTCAGCCCCAATGACTGCCGCATGAAATCTCGGATCCGGAGCTCGACATTGGCTGCCAAGCCATCCGGCACGGGTGTGGAGGCGGCGAGGCCTTCACGAATCCGCACTTCGTTCACAATACTGGCTACCAACGCATCCATTTCTCTGGTCCCCCTCGACAAGGTGCTAAAACTCGCTGCTGGTGCACCTCGCTCCAGCAGCTAAACACGTGCACCTTACATGCCGCATTTTGGGGGTTGTTTTAGATGGTGTACTGGACAGGCTTTCCAGACGAGTTGCGGGCTCGCAAGCGGATATTCTTCACGCCGAGCTTCTTTTTGAGTTCCTGCAGGGCCTGGCCTTTGGTGTTTTTGATGCACAGCTTGGCGGCGCGAATGGCTCCCTGTTGAATACGCTTCTTCTCCTTCTGGCAACGATTGCAATTCGGGTTGCCCTTCTTGATGGACTCGATCTTCTTCTTCGGAGCCGCCAGACACGGGATCAATTCCAGGAGCTGCGGATCCTTCAGCATAGCCCGGACGTTACTGTCTTCGAGTTCAAACAATCGAGATGTCATTCGTAGACCTCGCGGTAGTACACAGTTACGGAAGCGCCGTCCACTTCAACAGAGACGTCGTTCGTTCCGGCCAGTGCAACAACCACAATACCGATGCCGAACGCGCCATCTTTCAGCGTTGCGACAGGGATGTTTGACAATCCCCAGAGATCACTTGCGTGGCCAGACTGGTAGTCCGCCCAGGCAGGTCCTTCAACACAATCGAAGTCCGCTGCATTGTTTCCAATGCCCAGCGTTGGGTGCTGGATGTTCAAAATCGCCAGCCGTGGACATGTAGCAGCCAAGGATGCCGAAGAACTCGAAGAGCTGGTATTTCCATCAGGGTCCCGAAGTGAAACGCTGACCCTGATACCGTCAATAATCGCAGAATCTGGTAGTGACGAGAAGTCGAATCCCTGAATGGTCAGCATCTGGCTGCTCTGCCGCTCGCACAGTGTGACCTGAGAGCGGTTGAGGCCTGCGCTGGCTGAGCTTTCCGAGCTTCCGAACGGGGAACCCGCGCCTGTACCAATGACTTCCCACTCCACGCCCGGCCCGGTGGAGTTATCGAACGTACCAATCTCGGTGAGAACCTGTCCGGAGCCCACAGAAGCAGAGCTGCTGGAGCTGCTGTCCGTTGCGGAGGCACTACTGGGCGCCGGATCACAGTCTGGCGTGCCCACCAGCTCCTCTCCGTCGGCGTACAGTGTGTCTGTGCGGTTCAGCGAGGCCACCAACCGGCGAACATCACTGCGAACGACCTCTACGAAGTCCTCAGCCTCTTCTGTGGACCGTACGAGCACGTCTACGTAGCTCAGCCGGAACCATTGTGGGGAGTCGGTAACGCCTGGTTCGTCCGCAGGGTACTCTTCCAGGTCCACAGGAGAACAGATATGGCTAAACGTGCCGTTCTCGGCCCCGTACGGGTCTGCAGGGAGCAGCCGGTACGCGAAAATCTTCGTTGTGACACCTTCAGCACACGCAGCTTCGATGCGGACGCGGATTGCGTCATCGGTGCCGAGGGTGTAATCGCTGCTGGTCCATGTCAGCTTGATGGATCGCGACATCCGTGCCACCCTAAAATTCGAGCTTGGCGATTTTGGTCTGATTTTTCGAGCGGCGGTAGTATATGACGCACCGCCCGACGGCGTAACCCTTCTTTTTGCTCAGGAATTTCTTGACCTTCTGCAACGTCGGGTCGTTGTTTCTCTTCATTTCCTGCAGCTTCATGAAGAGACAGTCACAGACACCCTTCATGGCCCGCCATTCAGCGCCGCATTTGGTGCAACCGGCCACCGCATCTGCACGATGCTTCCAGTTATACATGGCCGTGTCGCGGAGATACAGAAACTCCGGACAGGTCATGTAGAACTCAGGTGACCGGACGATCGAAATCAGGTGGTCACGCGTCAATTGGATGCGTTTCGGTTTCACGATGTGACTGGTTGTTTAGGGTCGGGGACCAATAACGGAGGCACAATGACATCAGGGCTGTCAACTTTTTTGACCCGTGCCTGTTTTTCAGGCGATCGCAGCTGATCAGCTTTTGGGGGTGACGGTGTTTCCGTCGGTGTGGCGGGCAGTTCGTTGATCGTGGGCATGGTGACGCCTCGCCGTTTGACACTACTGGTTCGTACGAACTGCTTTTTGCCGTTGAACTGCTTCACGTTGTAGCCCGCTTGGTACACCTGGCAACCAATCTGCCAGTCGCCGCCGGTATGTGTGAGGCCTGTGCCTAAGTCGGGGATGTCTGCCGCGACAATCAGCTCATGAGTGATCGCCCAAAACCCACCTGTGGCGAAGATGATCCAGCTACCGTTCTCGCTGGGCTGTCCGTTTCGCTTCTGCCACGGACGCCCGGTGAACCACGGTCGCTGCGACAGGATGTTACGGACCTTTTCGGTAGCATTCCACGTGTACTTGGCCCCGATCATGTGGGCTTCTTTATCGTGATGATGTCGCACGATGTGGTTACCGAGGATGTTCAGCCACGCCGGCTCCACGTCGCAGGTGGAATCATCGTCAAACCATAGAACCCACTTCGTTTCGATGGGCAGCTCCGGGTCAAAGAACATTTCTCGCATGACCGGGTACTTGAATTTGTTCTCTTCATGGTAGTAGTGCTTCGTGATGAAGCCCTGGTCCACGTACCCCTCGATCATTTCGATTGATTCTTTGCACAGTGCGTTCGATCCGACTCGCAAATCAATGCGAGAATTGTCTGTGGTGGCCAGCAAGGACGTCAGACACTTCTTGTGCAAGTCGTGATGATCACCGTAGAACAGAATGAATACGGTAACTTTACCGCCGATCTTTTCGTGATCGAGGATCGTGTCATCGCTGAAGTCTGTGGACTGCCCTGGTCTCGCGGTATTGTGGTTGGTTTCGCGGACTGTCACTTTAGCATCTGGATTCACCTGGATTTTGGCGCCCTGCGGTACGATCACTTTCTTTCCATGTGGTTTGTCAGGCACTTTTGTAGTTGGTACCGGCACTGCGGGAGTGATATCTGCAGCTTTGTTCTTCTTGCCCCACCACTCTGGTGGTTCGTCAGGCCATTCAATCGACATTTTGATCTTGGCACCATCCCCTCGTTCATATTCCAAGGGGTTGCTGATCGGTGGATATGATTTATCAGTGAATTCGGTCATGGGATTTCCATTCTTTCCATGCAGTTGCGCGATATCGTGGGCTAGTTGGGTATCCGGAGGCGGCGTGATCGTGCCATCAGCGTAATAAGACAGAACAGAGTGCTCCACCATGTCCGGCGTGATCATTTCCATACAGGCCGCCATCGGCATTATCTCTGTCATGATCGGCATTTTGCAGACACTTTTGTCGCCGCTGATCTGCACTACCTTGTTTCGCCAGCAACCACGATGTTTACAGCAAGACAGTTGCCCGATCGTATGGAGGAAGCGATGCGGTACACGGATTTTGTCTTGGCAACCGAGGAATCCTTTGTTTTCACGAACGTAGGCTTCCCACCACCACGCCTCCCGCCCGCCGGCGATCACCACGCATGGTTTATGCAGTGCGGCGGCAATGTGCATGGCGCCCGTGACGCCGCAAATGACTCCGTCGGCATGGTAAACCTGCCGCACCCACTCCCGGAAGCCACCCCAGCCGACTAAGTCTACAACATTGCTACCTTTGACCTTGGGATGCCAATGGCCGCCGAAGGCAGCCCCGCTTTGCACGAATCCCAGGCCCATATTATTTAACCGATTAGCTGTCTCCTGGAAGAAACCGGTGTTCCAGACTTTGATTGTGAAGTCAGATTTGCCACCAGTCATCACCAGCCAGTATCGACCGTTGATCGGAGACTCTGACTTCTCTTTCTCAGTCAGGTGCAGATCTCCGTACGGGTAGTGACACTTGACTTTGATACCCGTCTGCCGCTCGAAATCGCGGTGCCAGTACGGAACAAAGTGGATGGTTTCGCTGTTTTGTTCCGTGATGCCCTTACCGTACTGGCAAGTGATCGTTTCCACGTTCCGCTGAAACAGTTGCGGATTGTGCTGGTCGTGATTCCACAGTCGCGTCAGGTAAGGGTTGTTGTCCCAGACCGGCATAACGGTGGTTTGCACGTCGGTTTCGTATTTGCCGGGGTGTGTCAGGTGAATGTCGCGAACGAGCGCGGACATTGTGACGATATCCCCTGGCGAACGCTTATGCGCCAGAATGAATCTGCGTTTTGCCACTTCAGCTGCCGCCTAATACTTGATTTTGTAACGATCTGCAGTGGATTTCAATCGATCCTCAGCCAGTGGCATGACTTTGATTCCACTCTTGATGTAGCGTCCTGCCAACTCTTTCAATTCTAACCCAGTAGCCGAGAGGGCCGCAAGCTCGTACAGCATGAAGCCCCACGCGTCACTTGTCGTTAGGTAGTGGTCTGGACGTTTGGTGATCTGTAAACCTGTTTCACAGGCCGCCAATGCCTGCGTGTACTGTTTACGGCCAAAATGATACCGCGCAAGATCGAGCCACATTTCCCGTTCTTTGGGTGCAATACGGATCGAGTCCAGGTGCCGACGAAAGGCCTCCTCACCATTCTGCAGGTTAGCCTCTGCTTTTGCCAGGTACCGGTACACGTGAGCTTCTTCGACGTACCATTTATCCGGCTGTTCCAGATAGTGCAGACAGGCTTGTTTTGCCGACTTCCATTCCTCTTTGTAAATGTACTCACGTGCTAGCCAGAAAATGTGACGCGGTGTGCAGGTTTCGCTACGGCATTCCAGTTCCAGAAGTTTTGTGTACGAGTTTCTACGCTCTTTGCCTGCGTCCTGGTGGTGTTCCACCACCAAATCATGCAGTGTCAGAACGTTCTCTTCTTCGTCACCAATGTAGTACACGTTCTCGTGCACCGCATGCTTCCAGATGTAGTTGAACCTCGCGTGGGCGAAGTCTTTCATGCCTGTGCCGGCCGGCGTCATATCCGGGTTGAAACTGTGGACGTAGCGGAACCGTAGGCGGTGATGCTCCCCCGGCTTCCAGTTTGTCTCGATGATGTTCCGCCAACCGTCGCACATGCGTTCATCGAGATCCAGCGGCATGCACACATCCACATTTTCTGGAAGGATGCTTAACAGTGCATTTCGCGGCATATCAAACCGCCAAGGGTGGACACGTATCGGTATGATCTTCCCGCCCATGTCCTGTACGATTTCCGCAGTCTTGTCGGTGCAACCGGTATCCCCGATGACAACCAAATCTGCATCTGCACAGTTCTGCATGAAGGCTTCAGCGTTCTTCTCTTCGTTCAACGCGATGGTGTAAACAACAACCGTCATATCGTGATTCCATTATCCATGGCAAATTGGCGAATGTGCTCTGGGTCTGCATCTTCTCTTGCTAAAGCCTCTCGCATGCACTGACGCGCGCCGTCGTGCCGGCCGATTGTTTTGAACGCCCATGCGGTAAATAAGAACGGATCAACCTTCCAGGCCTCTGCCGACCCGCTGAGCCACTGACTGTCACGTTCTTTGAGTGATAAGCATTTTTCTCCTGCCCAGGCTGCGGCCATGGCCTGCCCGCGTTTTGAGAAAAACCGCAGGAGCTCCCACCAGATGTCGCGGACATTAGGGAGTTCTGCATTTGCACGTAAATACCAACTAAGGGCCTCGTCAGGATCGCCGTGCTCTTCCATGGCGCGGCCAATCATCCGCATCGCATTGGCGCGTTCTGCCGGCCACGTTGAATCTACGCGATCCAGATATTCCTTCATCGTGGCGTAACAGTCCTCCCAACGTTGAGAGAACAGATATTCACGACCCAAGTAAAACAACGTACGCGGACAACGATTCTCGTGGACAGCCATTTCCAGCAGCGGGATGTAGTCTGGCCGCTTCTTCCCGTGGTCCATGTAGTGATGGATTTCCAGGATATCTGTTTCCGCCATCTTTCCAGAGTGCATGTTGGTAAGCGCGGCGTGGCCGGGGTGCATCCAGTGAAACCCGGACCGTCCGTGGATGTGGGACGTACGAAACTTGGAGCCCGGTACTTTGCCAGGAACAATCCACGACCATGTGTACCAGTAACGGAGGCGGCCCACGCCTTCGTCCCACTGTCTTTCGATCTCCTCCCTCCACGGGGAACCGTCCACAGTGTACAAGCGTTCGTCGAGGTCAAGTTTCACACAGACGTCTACGTCTGCAGGGACATTGCACAGCGCACAGTTTGTGCCAATATCAAATCGCCACGGAACAATACGAGCATGATGCACGTCAATGCCGCGCTCTTCCAGCATTTCCGGCGTACCATCTGTACTCCCGGTATCGGTGACGACGACAATGTCTGCTCCTTTTGTCGTCTCTGCGAATGCTTCTACGTGTTTGGCCTCATTCTTGGCCATTGTGTACACGGCGATCTTCATCTGCGCTTCCTACGGGAGATGTATCTCACAATTTTTCGGCTGGATGAATCCTGCAGTAGTGCTGAAGTATTTGCAAGGGTTCAGCGAGCCATATCGAGGTTGTGCCCCACAAACCAACAGCCCGTAACAGAAGCTGACGTAATGAGTCCGGTTCCCCGGCAACAGAATACTGGCGTACATGTCGGCCTGGATACCACCCATACCGTCAACCGAAGCAGGATCACCACGTTCCCCTCGCTCGCCAGTGGGACCAGTAGGTCCTGTAGGTCCTGTGATCCCGCGTTCCCCGGTTTCTCCAGCTTTGCCCGCCGGACCAGTAGGGCCTGTCGGGCCGGTCGAGCCTGTTGGCCCCGTCGGGCCGATCTCACCAATGCCTCCTGTTGGCCCTGTGGGGCCTGTCTCTGCCCCGGTAGGCCCTGTAGGTCCGTAATAACCGGGACGCCGGCAACCCGTCGGACCTTCTGACCCAATAGCACCTGTTTCTCCGCGAGAACCTTGGGAACCGCGGGGGCCGCGGTAACCGCGCGGCCCGTCAAACCCAGTGGGGCCGCGAATTCCCATAGGGCCTCGCGGTCCCGATACCCCGATACTGCCGGTAGGGCCTGTCGGGCCGGTCGGGCCTTCGAGTGCGCAAATGTTGAAATCAAACCCAAGTTCCGTGAGGCAGTTGGGGCTGCAGTCGTCGCCTGTCCTGATGTTGCTTTGCCTAATGCCGACATACGTAGAACAACTGGCCAGGTCAGTTACCGGTGTCACTGTCAAATTGTGCTTACCACTGACGATCGTGGGACATGTGATCAGGTTTTTCGGCAACTGGATATCGAACTCGAAATCAAAGTCCAGGTTACAAACTGTCTGACACCGATCTTCCCGCGAAGTTGATGAAAGAATGCTGCCAGTGCTCGGGTCCATGGGCAAGTCGACAAGGTAGATCGTCTCTGGTCGCGGCCAAACACGTACAACAACATCGACCATCGGATCTGGTAGACATTCGCTTGTATCTTGCGGGTTGACTGTGACGCTTGCATTGCCTCCTTTAATTTTGGCGCAGTTACCAGGCGCACGCGTTAGTCCGAAATCGAAATCGAAATCAAAGTCCATCTCGCAAGCAGCGGCACAAGATGAATTTGAATATCGGGGTGTCAGCACCAGCATCCCGAACGCATAGGGCTCCCCAATGCACCCGTCGACCGAAAGTCCGCTCTGTGAATAGGTGAGGCTTCCGCGGACGGTTGGGCAGGCTTGTTGCGGAAACGGAATGCCCAAGTCAATGTCGACAGCAAATTCTGCGTTACAGTTTCCGCAGACTTCTTCTAAAACTGTGACATTGAAATCCAAAAACGCGTCAGCACATTGGTTGGCCAGCCAGTATGCTTTTGCGCTGCGAACAGTCAGAGAGTATTCTGGGCAAGGGGCGGGATGCACCGGCTTTGACAACGGAATTTCTACATCCGGACAGTCAAATACCGTCGGCGGCGCAGGGAGAATCTGACAGTCCTCGATGAACTGGAAGTCAACTTCCGGTACATACGGGACTGGACATTTCTCTTGGTCAAAAAGCGGTGGATCAGACATCACGCATCATCATAGCCCCATACACCAAGTGCCTCAGTTTTTCTAATTCCGGTTAATTGTCCGTCCGTAAAAAACAACCACGCATTCCACGCGCTGTTTCCGTTGGACGGTTCAATGATGGGAAACGGCCCCCAGTAACTACTCAGGCCAAGTACGTTACCTGTTGGACCGGTCGGGCCGGTAGGTCCCGTTACACCTGCCTCGCCTGCCGGCCCGTCTGCCCCCATCGGCCCTGTAGCGCCTGTCGGGCCTTTTGGGCCTGTGGGGCCAGGTTCTTCGTTCGCTGGCCCTGTTTCGCCTGTTGGCCCGGAGGGGCCTGTCGGGCCAGTGGGGCCGGCAAACTGCGAACCTGCGGAAGGTCCCGTCGGGCCTGTCGGGCCTGTCGGACCAGTCGGCCCTGTTGGACCTGTCGGGCCACGGCTACCAGGATAGCCGCGACTACCAGTCGGTCCTCGGTAACCTGGGAAACCCCATGGCCCACGAATCCCTTGCGGGCCGAGGCTTCCCCTGAGCCCGATAGAACCTGTTGGCCCCGTAGGGCCTGTTGGCCCTGTTGGCCCGGTTGGGCCGAGCGGGGCGCAGATGTTGAATGTGAAATCAAATTCGGTTTCACAAACGGATATGCACCCGTCTTTTGTTTCATCAGTAGTGATGACAACATCGAGAGTGCTCGAACAACTGCTACTGGGGTCCAGCGGCATCGTGTTAATCGTGATGTCGCTTCTTTTGATGATGGTAGTTGCTCTCGGACACTCCATCGCCGTATCAGGGATGTCGAAGAAGAACTGAAAGTCCATCGTCGCAGCACAACTTGGGGTACAGAACAGACCACCCGAAGTGTTTGACGTAGCGATATACACACTGACTGCAGGCGTCGTTCCGCAGTTCGGCTCGCTGCCGCCGTTCGTGACGGCGGTAGCGGACGCCACGATATCAGAACAAGCCAGTTCTCCCCCTGGAATTGTGAAATCAAAGTCCAGATCGAAAATCACTGCACAACTAGCGGTGCAGCTTCCCTCCTCAGCTGTCGTGCGTACATTCAACGCGACTGATACACTGGGCTCTGCATTACACGCCGGCCCGTTGGGGTTCACTCGACTGGTGATGTTAGTTTTGAACTCAGGGCAGCGAGGTGGTGGGATCGGAACTTCGAGATCAAAGTCAAAATTGAAATCTGTCGCACAGTCAAAACACCCGCCGGCATTGACTGCCCCGCCTGTCACCTGCAGTACGGGGTCAGCACACCCAACTGTTGTGGTCAACGTACCAGTATCATCGACAGTGATTGCCAACGCGGGGCACGGGTATTGTTGCGGCGGATCAGTCAGCGGAATCACTACGTCCGGACAGTCGAAGATTACTGGCGGCGCAGGGAGAATCTGACAGTCCTCGATGAACTGGAAGTCAACTTCCGGTACATACGGGACTGGGCAGCGTTCTTGGTCAAATAAAGGATCAAACGCCATCAGCCGTCACCCACAGCCATAATATCTGAGGCAATCAACAACCCACTAGCCCACTCCAACACATACCCGTTTAAGTCCCCGTGCCGATCACGTCTACGAACGACAATGCCGCTCCAATCCAGTCCCGACACACTTGCTGGCGGACCTTTCTCGCCTTTCTGTCCTTCCGCGCCTATAGGCCCAGTTGGACCGGTTGGCCCCGTGGGGCCTGTCACACCTGTTGGACCTGTCTCCCCTGCCGGCCCGGTTGGCCCTCGCGCACCAGTCGGTCCTGTGGGACCGGTCTCCCCTGTGGGGCCTTTTGGTCCCGTGGGGCCGGGCGGGCCTGTTGGCCCTGTTGGCCCGGTTGGCCCTGTCGGCCCACAGGATCCTCGGTAACCAGTAGAACCAGTCGGTCCTGTCGGCCCTCGCCACCCAGTGACGCCGACGACCCCCGTGAAACCACGCGACCCCAGTAATCCCCGAAAGCCAGTCGGACCAGTAGGACCTGTCGGACCTGTCGGACCTGTTAGACCTGTTGGCCCGGTTGGCCCGGTTGGCCCTTTGGGTGAGCACAGATAGAAATTGAAGTCGTAGATCAATTCACAGGAAGGGGCGCAATCGTCGCCACCTTGTTCGACCGTACCAATCCAACGAACCTGGTTGCCGAATGCTTCACAAAATGGGTCGTCTTCTTCCCAGATCTTGATATTTGTAACCGGCTGGCCAAGTGTTACACACGGAGGCGACGGGCGCGGGATTGTGAAGTCGAATTCCCAATCAAAGTCAATGACACAGCTGGGGTTACAGGAGTCCGTATTTGCATTTGCATTTGAATCTGAACCTGAACCTTTGGGCGGGTAAATCGGGCGACCGAGGCACGTAAGCAACACCTCTGCGTTTGGTCTGATTGGCGACCCGCCACCAGCTGGCTGCCCCGGTCCCAGGATTCCGCCGGCACACGGAGCACTACCCCATTGTTTGTTGAGCGCAACGGATGTCTCGACGTTGATTGTCGGGCACTCTGCTGCTGGACGTGGTAGCTGGAAATCAAACAGGAAGTCAAACTGTAGATCGCAGCTGTTCGTACAGCCGCTACCACCCGAAGTGTCGGTCCCCAGCAGCGTGACAATCACCGATGGTTGCCCGTCACAGGGGATATTATCGGAACCGTGATAACGGAAGCTGGTGCTGGCGACAGCAGTGATTGTCGGACATTGCGGCGGCGGCAGCTCCAATTTCAAGTCGACATCAAAGTCCAGCTCAATGGCACAATCACAGCCCTGCTCAGTCGTGGGGATGACTGCCACAGTCAGTGTGGATTCGGGGACACAGACGCCCTGTGAAGCTGTGGCAGTGGCTTCTACATTGACCAGGACATCTGGACACGGCACCCGCTGCGTCGGAAGGTCGATCGGAATCTCGACATCCGGGCAGTCGAACACTGTTGGCGGCGCGGGCAGGATCACACAGTCTTCGATGAACTGGAAGTCAACTTCCGGCACAAACGGGACTGGGCACCTTTCCTGGTCGAACAGCGGTTTCGACATTCCGTGTCGCCTTCCTGCAAATCCATTACACAGTGCTATCGAGACTCAACCGAAAAACCGGCTGATTGGACGCATTGCTTTCAATTCGGAGCGTACCGGTCCTTTGGCCCGAGAACTGTGTGTTCACGATCACCTGCAGTGTAGCACGTTCGCCAGGCGGAATCACGAGCGGTTCTTCGCCGATCGTGTAGCGGCGGCCGTGGTAAATCACCGCAACCAGCTGCCCATGATTTATGTTGGCACTCATTCAGGCCCCCTAAGTATTTTGGAAGTTCCACCGCATGTACAAATTGCTAGTCAGGTTGCTCAGCGTCCAATCGGCTGCAGTGATCGGGTTCTGCTCCATCACACAGAATTTGCGGATATCGGCAGTAGTGGTAGCCAGTGGGTGGGTGTCCTGGTTTAAGTCCGAGGTAGTCGCAGCGGTTGTCCCCACTCGCCGCTCAACACGATCGTAGGCTTCTCCCAAGGAAACACTGACGGAATCGACCCAGACGACAGACTCCACCAACCCTGTCAGTGCGCTATCTAACGGAGCAACCAAGGGTGCTGTGTATGTGCCCGCTTCGGGCTCCTCCGTAGTCCACCGTGGTAAGTCAAATTCTTCAAGAGAATCAATCGCGTTCGTACCGCCGATACTGGCTTCCCACCCTTCATCGCCCGTCGGGCTGCCCGCCGGCGATGCCTGGTTTGGCTTCATCGAATACAGTGTGTACTTGTCGGGAAAGCCGTTAAGTTTTGAGCCGCTCTCGTCGAGCACAAGAATGTCGTCGTAGAAAGCTCGTTGCACATATCCGACAGAGTCCACACCGTTGTGCCCCGCAATCACAGCAGCATCTTGGTCAGCAATGAAGGCCAGGTGCGAGAACCACATGGTCGTGATACTTGATACTGTGTCACTGCGGTTAGTGTCCCCGGTGTAAGTCATCACCGAGCGACCATCCACACGTACCTCGAAGTGCCCGTCTACTGTGGCAGCGGCGTCCTGCAGGCGAAATTTCACTTCCACCAGTTTCCAATCACCGTTTCCGGATGTACCCCCTTCGCCATCAATGTTCAGCGGGCCAATGCTGAGGTTCTCTGTGTCAGCGTAGGCTTCGCCCAACGTCGCTTCGTCGCCAAACATGACCCAGTTATCACCGATGTCTGTGGCGGGGTTCTTGTGCACATTGGCCAGTGTGTTATTGGTGGGGTACGCGTAAAGATGCCCTTGTCGATTAGCACACAACATGAAGCAACAGTTCGTGCCGTCATTCAGCGAGAAGAACCCAAACTTCATGTCATCGTCTGGCACGGTGTATGTGTCCAGCCGGATCCAGAAGCAGTAATAGTAATAGTTGTCGTCGGACGCGTCACTTCCTAATGGCTGCGCTGTTGGCAAATCGATGGCATACGTGCCGCACGTGTTGATGTACGGTGTCTGCGGTGAGGGCGTCGTACTGGCGTGGTACAACGTATATTCTTGATACATGCACGGCGTGAACAGCACATTCTCATCATTACCGACACCGATCGACGTGGCCAACCAATCCGTCAGCCCGCCGTTTGCTGTTGTTAAGGGCGCACCGCTCCCGTAGAAATTCTCTTCCGCGTACGTGGCGTAATCTGTTAGGTAACCTTCGGTGACCGCCAGTGATTCCCACGCATTCCAGTTTTCAATCAGTACGATGCCCATTACACGTCCTCGTCGATACGGATTTCAGTGATGGTCAACGGAGCCTCTCCCGCGTTTTCAATATCAAACTCTGCCGACAAACTATTGACGATGGTTCCAAAGTTTTTCGTGTCCTGGTCGGACAATGAAGACGACCCGTAGAAGAAAGCAAACAGCGCGTCGCCCGAAAGGCTGTTTGCGCTGCTGCTACTTTCACTTGCCTCTGGTTGACTTTCTGGCTGTTGGCCCTGTCCGCCCTGTCCGCCGCCTCCAACAACGACTTGTTCGCAAGTCGTACTGTGCCCAATGATCTCGGCATTGATGTAGTCAATCAAGATCTCTGATGAATGCGACCCTGAGCGTGCTGTCACTGAAATACGAAAATCAGTGAAATCTTCTGGTCCCCAAGTCCCGTTGAACGTGACTATCTCTGTTTTTTCTCCGTCTGAATCGGCAAAGGCAACCCTGGTCGTTGAAGACCAAACGCCGCCGGCGTAGATGCGTACATCAAGGTCATATTCGTCGTCAGTTACCTCGCCCTCGACCCGGACTTTGACCTGCGTGATCCCGTCATCACTATCGTAACCCTGGGCGAGGTTGGTTGTACCGAAGATGCTTTCGTCATTGTCATCGTCGTCGTCCAGGCCCACCGTCACGCCATTATCTGTGGCCAGCGTGGCCCAGGTCCCCCATGTGACAGATACGTTTTCATTCAGGGTCACGAACTCGGAAACAGGTGTGATGAAACATGACGACGAGTACGATAATTCACTGGAACTGGAAGCAGAAACAGAAGAACGCACGCTGGAGCTTGAAGACGAACTGACGCTCGGCGAGGAACTATCCAAAGGGAGCGAAAGTGATGACGCAGAATTCGACAGCGAAGATGACGACGAGGGTGCCGGGCAAGTCGTAACTTCACCGTGAAGCGTTACGCGTGCATAGTCAATTGTGAATAAAGCCCCGCCGGTCATCGAAGAAGGGTTCAGGTGGACACGCAAGTCGTTGAAGTCAGCCCGACTCCAGTTACCGGTAAACGTGTACTCTTTGATTTGCTCCCCTTCTACGGATGACCAAAGATGATATTCATACCCGGTCAACACACCACCAATCCGCAAGCGAACATCAAACGATGTATTTCCGCTATCGGAAACTGCTTCAACTCGAACAGTGACACGATCGATACTGTCTGGAGTGAATGCCAGCCCGGGATTGGTCGTACCGAAGACACTTTCCGACCCGACAAGCCCGTCTGTGATTGTGACGTCGCCGTTACCGTCATCAGCCAGTTCCGCTGCGGTACCCCAGGAGTTGCCAACAATATCTTCGTTTAACGTCAACAATTCCTGGGCAGCTATAATTCTGCAACTGCTGGATACGCTGGAGCTGGAGCTGGAGCTGGAGCTGGAGCTGGAGCTTGACACAGACTCAGTAGGTACTTGCGCGGAGCTAAACGGCGTTTCCATACACCCGCCCAACGCCCCGGCATTCACCGACAGTACGCAGGGTTCTTCTTCCAGATAATCGTACAGCACCGGTAACGGACGACTGCGAACGATGATAGCTTTGTTTTGCAGATCACGTTCCAGGCTCTGAAAGAACCGCATGTTTTCATCAGGCAACGTACCGATCAAGTCACCTGGTACGATCACTACTTCGCCAGGTTCTAATCGCATACCTTGGGCGCCAAGGTACCCAAATAATCGTGTCCGCCCGGAGATATTCTCGCAGACGGTGTACAGGTTTGCTTCCGCCATTCTAACCTCCCGCGCTGGAAGAACTGACCGACTCGATCATCGGACTGAGCAGCGGTGCGCCGCCCGACCCTTCCGGGGTACAGACGGCGAAATCGTTTACGGCTTTAGCAATAACCAGTTGATTGGCGATAACAGGGTCCGGTGTAATACGGACACCCGGCCCCGGCAACAACGTGATATTCTTTCCTGTGATCCCATTGACTGATTTCAAAACGCTTCCACAGCCGGGGCCGCCAGACAAAAACGGACTCCCATCCGGGGCTGTTTCACCGTCATACAGCGGCACTTCCTCACACGGCTCGCCTTCCCCGACCCCCACGCCAGCGCCGATGATGATCGCATTGCTGATGGTATCTTGTCTGATTGTGCAGTTGTAGCCCTCTTTGAGCTTGATGTCCCCGTCAATACAGGTCGCTTGCACAATCACGTCACTGTTAGCTGAAGCAGAACTGTCTTCAGTGCAGCCTTCAGGGACTTCCACCATAGTCCGAGGACTATTAGCGAGGTGCACCGCTCGCACATACGAATCTTTCAGACTCTGAATTCTTGCAGGTTCCAAACTCCACAGTTTGTCAGCAAACTCAATAGTCTCGCCGTCGTCAATAATGTCGACCAGTAATTGCATGTCTCCGGTGACCAGATACCCACTCCACGGAATATCTTCATCACAACGAGCATCGTCATCAGGCAGCGTACCTACCAATTCTGCCTCTTCCCAGTCGATACGATACTCACGAGAGGTGATGTTGCGGCGAAACTTCAAAATGTAATTAGAAGCTCCCGCTGCGTCCGTCTTGAAGACGAACGTAAGGGTCGCCCCGGATCGCTCAATACGGTCCAACCACACCAGGTCAGTCAACGCATAGTCAGCATTGGGCGCCATGATGATACCCATGTCGCAGCACACACCGTGCGGGACATCTACGATCGTGTCGTACATGCCAGCCGATGAACCTGGAAAATCCGTAACCAACAACGGAGCTGTTCGTTGCAGGAACGGATAGTCACGAGCTGCGTTCTCGTTGTACCAATTTGGGCGGGCCATGCTTTACTCCTGAGTTGTGCCCACAGCTTTGATTTGCAGTCCTGCGTCGGTCTTCACCATACGCAGCACAGTCTTATCAGCGTAGTGATCTCCGATCGTCAGGTTGAAATGCCCATTTTTGTCTGGCGGGCAACCGTTGATCGTCTGAATCGGTCTCGGTGTCGCGAACAACTCCACCCGATGACATAAGTTTCGCAGGAACAACGGGTCTCCAACAATGTCGATTCGGATAGTAGGATCGTCAGGTGTTGGTTGCCGCACTACCACTCCGTTATCTCCCACGAGCAGCACTTCACCGGTCAGCAATTCACCCTGTTCGGTGAGGAACCCTCGAACACCGACTTCCGGCGTTGGAATTACAGCAGCAGGCACGAACGTAGTGGCCGCCGCCACAAAAGTGTGAGTACCTGATTCCCACGTGGCGAACCGCGCCAGCTTGTCTGGCTCTGACACCAGTATCCCGGCGGGGCGGCCCCATTCGTCCGCAACCCGCAGTACCCCATCGTTGTCAAGGGGATCGAACTCCGTGAAACATTTCTCGCGACGAGACCCGTCGGCAAACGCCACCCGCACTGACCGCTCTGCTACGATCACTTCTGACAAGTACACGTACCCAGTAGCTCCGATCGGGAACAAGCTGGCGTCCAGGAAAATGTCTTCATCAATTGTGGCTGTCTTGTTACGCGCAACGAGTGTGGCGTTGTCAAGAAACGGAAACTTTGTGTTTTCATACTGCCGACGAAACTCGGCAACAAATCCGCGATTAGGCATCTTCAATTCTCCAGATGCTGAAGTTAGAAACTGCCCGTGTCGTGTGCATACCGAAATAACCGTCTGGTTCGCCCCACGAAGACAACGTCACTGCGAAACTGACTTGCGGCCAGGATGGATCCGTCACGCCTGTCACTGTCACAGTAATCCGCGTATCGTCATCACCCGCGTCTTCCGTTTCTGCTTCAATACGGTACCAGTCACCCAGATTGAAAGGCATCGAAGGTGTTGCTGCGTTTTCTGTGATCAACAACGACCCGTTGAACCGAAGTAATTCCACTTTGTTATCAAGCCGGTTGATCTGTGCAACGAAATACTCGTACCGCGGGTTCGTGAACGGATCGACCAAGTGGTAGTTCAGTACCAACCCTGCGTTTTGTTTTGAAGCCCCGTTCGTCAACTGTGCGTGCGTCATGACTCGCTTTTCGTGCGAGTTGTCGACGCCACAATCCTCCCATACGAGTACGTTCCGGCGTGAACCATCATTGAGTTGGATCACGCGACCGGAGCCGACACCGCACGGATATGCTGAGGAGAATGAGGAGTATTGATAGATGATGGTCATGACTACGTATCCGTCTCCTCTTCAAACCAAATATCGGCAACACTCAGTGGCGATGTACCAGGGTTGTCGACCAGGAAGATAAAGGAGGAGCTGTCTCCTGTCACGGTACCCAGTCCGAACGCTTGTGCGTGGCTCAGGCTCTGGCTGCCAGCATCCATGAAGAACATCTCGATCACAGGAGCCTGTCCAGACTGTCCCGTTTCCGGGTCGTCCGGACAAGTTGTTTTTACGCCGCTGATCTGTGCGTTGATATAATCAATGTACATCTCGGCGGTAAAGTCACCGGAGTTGGCAGTGACACCAATCCGAAAGTCAGCAAAGTCCGATGCGTCCCAAGAGCCATTAAAGACGTATGACTTCACGTACTCTGACGGGCTGTCACTGTCCGCCCAGTCTGAGAGGACGACTGGCGATGACCAAACACCGCCCACGTAAATACGCACATTAAGCCCGTACTCGTCCTCTTCCGCCTCGCCTTCAATGTTCACCGTAACCTGAGTAATCCCATCACCAGTATCGTATGTGTTGACTGGGTTGGTCGTGCCAAACACGCTCTCGTTGTTGTCATCGTCATCGTCGATCGTCACGCGGATTCCGTTATCCGTAGCCAGTGTCGTCCAATCGCCCCACTGCACACTGACGTTTGAATCCAGTGTTAGTGTTTCTTCTACGACTGCCTGTGAGCAGCTTTCTGACGAACTGGAAACAGACGGCAGTGCGACACTGGAGCTGGAAGATGGCGACACAGAGCTGGAGGGTACTGGGCATTTTGTAAGCCCGTTGACTTTGGCATTGATGAAATCAATGTCCATCTCTGAACTGAAGTGCATACCTGTTGGCGTGACTCCAATTCGGAAATCTGTGAAGTCTGATTTGCTCCACGTCCCATTGAACGTGTACGTTTTGTTGACATCGCCGCCGCCGTCCAACCATTCCTGTTGCTGCACGCTGGTCCACACCCCGCCGATATACAAGCGTACGTCCAGCGTCGTGTCATCGTTACTGGGCTCCGCCTGAATCTCTACAGTGACCTCAGTGATGCTGTTGTCTTCGTAGTCTTTTGTTGGAGCAGCCAATCCGAAGATACTTTCGCTGTCCTCAGACCCATCGTCAATGAAGACACGTGACCCGTCGTCTGTCTGCAGCGTGGTATAATTCCCCCAGGTAACTGAGATGTTTTCGTCCAGTAGCACTGTCTCGGATAGTGCTCCTTGTGAACACAACACTGACGACGACGAAGAGGACGACGGCTGTGCCGGCGTCGCGCTAGAACTGGAAGAAGGAGCACTGGAACTGGATTCAGATACGCAAGATGCGTAACCGTCCAGGACGACTTCGCCGAAATCGATTTCCATTTCGTCGAAATTGTCATCAATGGATGGTGTGATCTCAACTTGCGCCGCCGCGAAATCTGCAACGCTCCAGTCGCCTGACCATGACACACTTTTGGTGGTAAAGGTGCCAGAGTCGTAGGTGATCGTTTTCTGGGATGTCCAAACACCGCCAATGTTCAATCGAATCAACTGACCAACAGCTTCGTTATCTGCCCTCGCTTCTGATCGATAAGTAACTGTGCGGATACCGTTTGGTGCGAACGCCAAAGCCGGGGCTGACAGTCCGAAGACGTTGTTGTCTCCATCGTTACCATCATCAAGCGTCAACGTCACGCCATCATCGTTGGCCAACGTTGTAAAGTTCCCCCACGTCACAGCTACATTTTCGTCGATAGACAGTGTTTCGTTCAGTGCTTCGCCGCTACAACTTGCTGGGCCTTGTGGTGACGAGGAGCTGCTAACACTTGCCGCAACAGAGCTGGAACTGCTGGGGGCAGCAGAAGACGACGACGGGGCCGCGCTGCTGGATAGCACGATGACAGAGCTGGAACTCGGAGTCGGTGGTACAGTTCCGGAAATTGATGAAATTGATTGTGACGTCGCCCAGTAGTCATAGCAAGTACCACTGCTCTGGCAACTTTCAACCAGGTGCACTTCATCGACAAACGTAATCGAGCCACTTTTCAATGACCAGGCGGAATCCAACTGAGCGAGTTGCAGGAAGCACTCTTCATATGGCAACTCACGACATCCAACTAACGAAGATGACGGTACAGATGCTGATGATTGGCTGGATTGTGACACTGAAGATTGGGAGCTTTCGCCCGGTTCTACTGGGTCTTCCGGGTTACATGCGTCACTTCCTACAAATTGTTCAACCAAAGGTGCGGGACAAGCCTCGTCCAGTCCCAAAGATTGATCCAGTGTGACACCCGCAACTTCAGAACCGCAGGAGAACGGACCGGCAGTCAGATCCTCAAATGTGATCAGGATGTTCCCGTCGCAATCCGGCCCAACTCCATTGATGGTTTCGATGCCGTCCAGATTACAGTTACGACTTTCGGGGCGTTCGCCGCAGGGGCCAATGTATGTCTGCAACGTATTCGTCGTGGCGTCCGTTGAAGTTGTGAGTCGCACGACAAGAGCGTCACGCTCTTCCCCGTCCACCAGCACGGATTCTTTGACGACTTCGATATCTGTACCGCCGCGAATCTCTACTACGCCAGTAAGGCCATCAACACGCCCGTTTTTGCGAATCGAAGGAACCGGCAAAGCTGCGTAAGGTTTGGCAATACGCGGAGCCAGCAATCCCTGCACGGGAGTGCTCATGCGGATGTTGCAATTCTCGCCCAGATCGCCGAAGGCAATGAAACCGCCTACGCCCGGATACAAGGGCTCCAGATCGTAAAACCGATAGCGATCTACTGGTTGCTGGAGCGTAATAGCCGCCAGCGGCGTGAAGTTGTCCGCTTCGTATTGGTTGTCGGCCGCCAGGATAACAGCTGTCACCAGGTTATCCGTGACAGTCAAACCACCCAAAAAGGCAAACTGGCCAGCCAGCTCTGGCCACCGCAGGTGCATATCCAGAATGATGTCGTCTTTAATGTTCGTGACACCATCGTCGCCGATACCGGTAGCGTTGTCGTCCAACGGGTACCGCCGGAGCGCCTGAGCGTTCAACCAGTTGTTATTGATTGCGGCCATTGATTACGAGCAGTCACAGACAAGAAGGTCAGTTACGTCATCCGGATCCAGCGGACAGTTCAGTGTGCGAGTATCTTCTACCGACGCAACCGTATTGTTTGGCAACAGGATCGTCGACCCGCCGGCGGTACCGGTAAGAGTACCGGTAACCGCAAGTGTCTCTGTACAACCTGGAAACTGTATCCGAAACCGGGCAGAGACTGATTGCCCGGGGTTCACTATGTCAAAGAAAGCAGTGAAGGTAGGCCACTCACCGCCCATCGTGTATCGTTCTGTTGTGCCAGACATACGACCAGGGGCAAGAAACACGCCTGTCGCCTGGCTGAAGCCAGGCATGATTTCTCCAATGCTTTCCGGGCTGACTTCAAATGTCACCGACAGTTCAACTTCTGTAACGCACTTTTCTGTCTGGTTGCAGTATTGCACTGCCACATCCAGAAACGGACACAACTGTGGCAACATTCGTAGGCGAAGTGGTTTGCTCTTGATGCAGTCAGTTGCAGATAACCATCGTTCCCGATTTACATGATACTGGTCACGAGCAGTCTCTGCTGACGTACCCATATCCTTGTAGTCATTGCGAGTTTGGTTCATGTACTGTGCTACCGCCACGTAGTCGTCGCAATCACAGCAAGCCGTACAATCGTTGCCCATCCACAGATGCGCGTATTGAGAATTTTCAGGCCAGCCTGCTGCTGACGTTGTTGTACCAGCCGCCGGGTCAGGAAGCCCTGGAGTCGGGATATTACCTGGTGAAAGGTTTGTCTCCGGCATCGTGACCCGGGGGTCGGCTGATACAACACGTGTCGGTTGTCGTACCCACATGCAGCCATCGGCTGTCATGTGGAAGTAGCCAGCATCATCAGGACCGACCCCGTTGATCTGACGAATGAATAACTGTTCTGGTTGGCAGTCCGGAAAAACACCCAGCCCGCCGCCAGGCGAAGCATCAAAGGTAACGCGGTTGACGCGTCGTTGGCCGTCAGTCGTCACCGGTGCGGTTACAGCAAGCTGCATGTTATAACCGGCCGAAAAAGACACAGCGCTTTCAGCGATATTATCCAGTACCACTTCCAGCGAACGAATACGTTTGGGCAGTCGTTCGATAGTACGGTTACCCAGGATCGCGTTCTCCGGGAAGAAGTAACTTGGGTACGTCTGATCGATCGGAAAGTCTGCTTCGTTCCACTCGGTGTGATAAACCAGATTGCAAACAGCGTTTGTCGCGTGTCGCCAGGTCACCACTTTCAACCGCGTACCCCAGTCTCGGGCATCGTGAGTGGTGAACGGGTCACTAGAGTCGAACACAACTCGGCCGTTACGGTCCACCACCATGATATCATGCGGATGCACAGGCGTTGGCAGGCAGTCTTCCGAAACAACATCGCCCATCTCTGAGCCAGTTACACCAGTTGAACAGATGCTGTTCCAGGCAGGGTCGCCGCTGGCGCTGGCTGAGTTGACGGTGGGAATTGTAAAACCCGGAGGATCTGTGCCGAAACCTGACAACCAGTGAATGCGAAATGGCGGTTCAAGGTCCGCTCCCAGTCCGTAGTCGCCGGGTTGGTCGAAGCTGAGGTAGAAGTCCGCAAGCAGATACCGGACATCGTCGGATGGCCGCACCAACGGGTAGTCATGCCCTGCATGCCCCTGCGCGACTCCGATACCTTCACGTCCATGTGGGTCTGTCATTGTGACTTCCTCAGCACGTCACGCAACCCTGGTCCCCGAGACGGGAACCCAGGACTACCTGGCTCATTTGCGTTACCTCACTACGTAGTCCGCCGACAAAGGTTTGGAACGTGAGCACGCCGTCCGCAAACCGGTTAATCTGCCGGGTCAGTGCATCCAGCTCTTCACAGCCACAACATGGCTCTGAGCACGTATCGGTCAACTGTAGTCCGTTGGTGATTGGAGAGATGGTCAGGCAGTTGTCGCCTACCATACGGAAGTTCCCATCAATCAGCGGCGGGATCCCGTTGATGTATCGAATGGCAGGACTGTCGACGGACTCTTCGCAGGCGCACTCCTCGTTCAGCCCCTCACCCGCAATCGCATTGAACACGATTTCTGGAGACTGCCCTTCTACGATGTTAGCGACCAGTCGCATGTTGGTACCTGCCACCAACTCTACATCCCCGTAGATGCGATCACTACGATCGTTTCCGTTGACCACGGTCAGGGAACTGATGCCACGGATCATCGGTCGAATGCAATCGGTTTCGATAGGCGTTGCGGCCGGAGAGAACATGTACAGGCCTGAAGGAAGGCCATCGACATTCGCCAGTCGTCCAATGACAATTTTTCCAACGCTGTCGTCGTAATCATCGGAACCAGCCAGGGCGTAGCTACGGTTCTCTTCGTGCGCGTCC
>Ga0180433_10001669_pt1 | contig 36613 bp, 34 predicted proteins | sample SS_ome_8_FD_132980 | JGI IMG/M metagenome (GOLD analysis project Ga0180433, IMG submission 132980) | Hypersaline lake sediment archaeal communities from the Salton Sea, California, USA - SS_1_D_1 metaG | ecosystem: Environmental > Aquatic > Non-marine Saline and Alkaline > Hypersaline >... | reverse complement strand
TGGACGTATTTAGGGTCAAATCTCCAAGCACAGTAATGCTAGCTGGACTATTAGCGCTGTTATCTATTAACACATCGCCACTTGTTGGAGATGAAGAAATACTACCAAACGTATAACTACCACCAGCACTTAACTCAAGTATACTAGTAGTAAACAAAGGTTCTATGGAAAGATTCTGTGAGTATACCCCAGGAGCTAATATAGCCCCCGTTGGTATATTTTGCCAAACTAAATCCACATTCACCGCTGCTGTAGAATCAAACTCTACAACACCTCCACCGGCCGTTAATGTTGTGAAATACAATTGACCAGGACCATTCACTATAGAATTAGCCTTGAGATACACTTTAGCTGCGCTAGTAGCAAATAAGCTATCTCCAGAAGCAATATTGATTGTTCCAAAGTTGTTAAGATTATTCGTCCATCTAATTGGCGCAGCAGCACCAGCGCTAGCTGCCACAGTAGCACCAGAACTAACAGTAACATTATACAGAGAATCACCGCCGTTGGTAACCCAGGTACACGAACCATTAAAAGTAACAGTACTGGTACTTTGGTCAAACGTCAATGCAACCGCTGAATAATCAAAAGTTCCATTGTTAACAACCCACGTTGTAGATGCGCCCATATCTACTGAATCTGGCGATACAAATACAAAACTTTTGGCATCAAAATTTCCACTACTTGTGCCATAAAAATATCCAGTATTAATAGTAACAACACCTAATGAAGCAATATCATCAAAAGTAGCGTCAACACCATCAAATGTAATATCTGTATCATTCTTAGATATTATGATATCTGGAGTTGAGTTGTCATTAAAATCAACAAGCTGATTAACAGTACCATCAAATATAATAACTGAATCTCCAGTCCAATTAAGAACCGAGCTTCCAGACATGGAGTTTACAACATCTCCACCGATATACCAAAGCAAACCAGTAGACGTATCGTCTATATTGATAGTACCTGTAGTAGCAGCAACGGTTTCTAAAGTCAAATCCTCGTTGATAATAATACTGTTGGGTGAATTAGTAGTATTGGGCATCTGACAATTGCCAGAACCAGCAACTCTCAAATGTAGATTGTCAAATGTATAATCTCCCAACGAGCTTAACTCTAAAACACAACCACCACTAAAACCATTTGCCTGCACATTTTGATACACGCCAGGGGCAAAAACAGAACCAGTCTGACCACCTTCCCATGTAATATTCACATTCAAGCTTGCATTTGAGTGAAATTCTGTAATACCATTTGTGGCTGTTATACCAGCGAGATAGAATCTAGCTACGGCATCTCCACCATTAACTATAGCACCACTTTTTAGCAATAATCTTGACGCACTAGACAAAAAGACATCATCAGTACCAAGCATATTAAGTGTACCATCAATGCTCAGCACACCAATTACACGTATTAGTGTGCTACTATCTACAGATGCATTGACTGATGCTCCACTCACAATAGTGACATTAGATACCGTTAAACCATTGCCAGCCTTCCAGTTGCATGTTCCAGAAGAAAATTCCAAAGTACCAGTATCTCGCGTAAGCGTTGCTAAATTCTCATAGTCAAAATCTCCATTGACAATCGTAACAGTGCCATCACCAAAATCAAAATGACCATCACCCAATACAACAACACCACCATCATCCATGCTAAGCGTATATCCGCTATTAGCCATATCAAACTTGGCGGTATAACCAGAGTCTAAATACAAATTACCAAGTGACCAGTTAGCAGTCATGGTCAAAGGATTATTACCACCACCATCACATATAGCGTCATCACCACTTCCAGGCACGGATGATGCTGGAGTAGCTCCACCAGTAGTATCAGACCAATTATTGATATTGGTTGGGTCGGTTGAAGTTGTACCTCTCCAATAACGTACAGACATTCTCTATCTCCTGTTAAGCAATGCCAAAACCGACATCGCGAATTCTATCACGTAGTGCGTCAATTTGTGGACCAACAATACTATTTACAAACTCTGCCATGCTTGAACCTTCTACGGATGATTCTCCACCACCTTCAATATTCACAGTGATGGGCTCATGACTATGAGTAACACTAATAGAAACTTCTTGTGCTAATGCATCACGTATTTGTGTTGCTGCTCCACCCATAGATTCAGCCGCAGTAGATATTTGAGTAACTACCTCGGCTAATTGACTTACAGTTTGACCAAATGCTGTGGATGCTGTATCCAATGTTCCAATTGCAGAACTCAACATTTGTGTTGACTCTTCTAGGCTAGTTACAGCACCGCCAAATGCAGTTTCAACTTGTTCAGGTAGTCTTCTGATGGACTCCTGCATTGTCAAAGCTGATGCTTGGAAAGTAGCTGCGGCTTCATTCATGATTTCAGCAGATGCTTCAACTTGAGTTGGAAAAGTCTTCATGTCATCTGAAGTTTCAACGCGAACTACCGCACCGCCACCACCTTGTGGTTGCGCTACAGTATTACTTGCAACTTGAGGACGAAATCTTTCTCTGGTTACATTTCTTGGAACATTGCGTTCCATTCCGTACTCTTCCAATAAAAATTGTCGACGGTCTTGTTGCATGCGTTGTTCATGACGAAATCTTTCTATTTGCTCAGGTGTTCTACCAAGAGCGGCTAATTCTGCATCAGTACGTTGACCACGTCGTGGTTCTGGAGTACGGCGCCTACTTACAAATTCAGAACGTCTACGCGCCATTTCTCGCTCATACTCAGCACGTCTTTCTGCCAAAATTTCCTCATAAGTTTTTACACGACCACCGTTTGCAAACCTCTGAACACCACTATTCAATGCTGTCAACAAACCCATGTTCTTTTGAGCAACACTTCTGCGAACAACAAACTCTCCAGGGGTCAGCATGGCTGGTACAGTATCAGTACCTTGACGCTTGAATATACTACCACCACCAGCACGTCTAGTAGCACCAGCACCACCAACGGCGCCAAGTCTATTATTTAAGTCTTCTACTACACCAGATAGACGCTCAAAATTCTTAGCCAACTCTTCCAGTTCTGTTGGCTTTAGTGTTTTTAATGCTTGTCCTAGTTGAGCAAAAGCATTACCTCGTTTTTGCATTAGAACAAAGAAATCCTGTTCTCCCACACCAGCTTGTGCTCCAAGACCAGTCAATCGCTCATTTCTATTTTGAATAATGGCCTTGTTAATATCTTGAGCTAGTGTAAATATCAACTTGCTAAAAGCACTTTTAGAAACACCTAATTCATCACCTTGACTAGCATCTCGAAATGCTTTCACAACCACCAAATTTTCTTCGGTGCCAAGCGCACTGGTAAACTTACGATTAGTTAGAGCATCACCAACTGTCTTTGTGAGGGCCTGCACAACACCCTCTTCACTACCAATTAAACCTTGTTGTGACAATTGAGATATAATACCAGTGGCCTTAATAGCACTGGCAATTTCTGCTGTATTCGTACCTTTATTAACTTGCTCTTTTAAGACAGGAGTTAAAGCTTCTGTCAAAGCCTCTTTGGTGTTCTTAGCATCGCCAACGGATGTAATGCGCTGCTGTTGTTTTCTTATGGTGGCAATGTCTTCTTGTCTAGTAGCAAATGTCTGAGCTATTCGTGCGCCACCAGTCGTACTTACAGACCTTCCAAGAATTCCACTAGCTATACGCGCAGCGTCTTTAGCATTAGACAATTGCACATCGGCAGTACCAGCCTCGGCTCGCGCCGCTTGCACTTGACGATTCAAGCTACCAACTATTGCAAGCTCAAACTGAGTCATGAAGCTTGTGGTAAAATCCTTCATGGTGGCAGCTATTTCATTGGTCATAGTAGTGTTGCGTTCTTGAAGACCAGTCAACAACTCTTGTTCTGCTGTATCACGACGAACAAACAAATCTCTCAGTTCTGTTATCAAAGCTTGTTGTTGTGTGTTCGGCTTTAATGGATTGAACTCATCAATACTTAAATTACCACCAGCAACATTGGGAATTCTACCAATTCTTCGTCCAACCAAACCAGTCTTGGCTTGTAGGCCAGTTTGACCACCAAAAGCAACTGCTTGTGTATTACGGAAAGAATTAAGCAAGGAAAGAATGCCCGAGCGTCTCTGTGACGAGAATGTGTCTAGGGGCCTTCCTTGCTCAACAGCTTGAAATGTATCAGCAATACTTTGTAGTAGCTTTTGTCTGTCTTCGCGACTACCAAAAGCAAAGCGCTCAGCAATACCAAATCTAGCCTTCTTTTGTTCCTCAAGCAAATTCAATGTTTGTTGAATTTCTGCTGCCTTATTTGTGGTATCAGTCAACAGATTAAGAGCCATACGATATTTGTTCACCTCAGTGTTCAATCTACCAATATTATCTGAGGCATCTGAGAACGCTTGAGTGCCAACCGTCAAATTTTGGCGTGCGGCCACTTCTCTTTCAAGCTCACGACTCAAATCACGGAATTTTTGGCCAATACCAGAAACATCCAGCGGGTCAATACCTGGACCAATCAAACCACCAACTTGTCTTCTAGTAGCTGTATCGGCACCTCTGAATATAGCGGTAGCATCACCACGATTGCGAGCAGCAAACAAGGCTTTTCCAGCTTGTAAACGCTGTTGTTCAATCTCAACTCTTTGCTTAGCAATACTCATCTCTACAACACTACGAGCCTGAATGGCGCTATCTAATGTTTTAGATGCAGACAACATTTCTTGGGCGATTTTATCAAGCTCTTGAAATACTTCTGTGAGTTGTTTACCTCCAAGTTCCATCAACAAGGATTGTGGGTCAGAGCGTGCTCTACGCAAAAATTCTCCAGGACCAGCGCTACTTCTACTATCCAAGAATTGGTCAATACCACGAGTAATGATATTGATAGCTTGTTGTCCACCTTCTAAGTTGCCAAATCTATCTTGAGCCACAGCACCAAATTGTCTGGTAAGAGATTCTGGGTCCAGAGCGCCAGCCATACCAACTTCCGATAAAATATCAGGAAGTTCGCTAAGTATCTGAGCCATATTACGAGTACGTTGTAAAGCATTCGCACCAATACGAGACTGAGCCATACCACCCATTAGTTGGTCAAGACCACCCATCGCTTGTCCTAAATCACCACCAGAAGCAACTCGTGACAACTGACCAAATCCAGGACGACCTCTGAAACTACCACTGCCAGCAAAACTACCACCAGCCAAAGCTCCTGAAACACCAACATTAATACCAGTGCGCTCTAAATTAGCATTGATATCTTTCAAAGCGCTATTAAATTGAACAAACAGATTCATAGTGCTAACAACTTCTGACAAAGCACTATTATATTCTTTTTGTATGGAAATACTTTCTTGGCGTCTATCAATATCTTCCGCGATAGACGCACGAATCTCTTTAGTGCTTTTATCAGTTATGGTTGACAATGTTTCAATAATATGTGCCCCAGCACCACCAGCTTTTTCAAAAGCCTGTAGTGTGGTTACGTTATCTAGTAGTGCATTTTTCACTTGCTCTATTTGAGGCAAAAAGCTACGGCGTGTTTTTTGTGCTGCTAATGATTCTTCATCTGTACCACCTGCTCTAGCCTCAGCAACAAGCTTGTTTTGTTCTTCTAGTTGTTTACCAAAGTTGACCAAGTCTCTAGACCCAAGAATGTTGATATTGCCTGATAGCAAATTCTCAATACTCTTTGTCAATTCATTATTGACTTCTGTAGCACGAGCCTGTCTATTGATAGCACGCAACTCTTTTTCATTGGAACCCAAAATGGCACCAACAATTGCACCACCGATACCACCAAGTACACCACCAACAATTGTACCAACAGGACCAGCAACAGCAGTACCAATTGCACCTAATGTAAGAGCGCCAAGTCCAGCCCCCTTCAATGCTCCACCAGTACGTGATTTACTAATAGCAGCATTGAGAGACTTTTCTGTTCTAGCCGTTTTAGCTTGTTCTTTAGCAGTATTTTGTAGAGACGTACCCCAAGTGATAAGAATAGCAGAAGTCGCACCAAGCGCTGCTGTTAGACCCAAAGATACGGCACTCAAACCAGTAAATTGCTTAGTCAGCTTACCTAAAACAGCACGACCTCTACCTCTAGTTCCTGCATCACGACCAAAGAAAGCAGCGCCAGCACCAGTACGCAAACGATTAAAGCCGCCGCGACCACCTCTCATTGGACCAATGGACTGACCCACCCCAATTGCCAATCTAAATGATTCAAAGGCAATAATAGCAGAAGTAATTTTAGTAGTTAGGTCATTCATAGCTTCGCTAGTCGTTTCCGTAGACTGCAATAGCGGTCCTAAAATAGCAGCGCCCAAAATAGTACGCCCAGTACCACGACCAACATTGCCTTGTCCTCGTACTGAGCCACCATTAGCAAAATGTTGTACATTATTCAAGGAGTGTAGTCCAGCACTACCAATGGCCTTGGCTGCGCTTTTCTTCAACACAAATTCACCAGGAGTTAGCATGGCAGGTACAGTATCGCGGTTGCCAGAACCAGGAATATGACCACCCTTATTTCTACCAATGGCGCCACCAATGAATGGTCTTAGAGCCCGAGCGCCACCAACTACACCAGCGCCAAGCAATATAGGAGCAACGGCTTCCAGACTACGCAATACTCTTGCTAACGCATTTGCAAACTTAATAGCACCATCAGTCAATGTTCTAAACAATGGGCTGCTAACAACATCACGGGCAAGCTTCAAGTATTCTTCACGCACTTTTTGAATTTGAACAGCCAGAGCTTTTTGTGCAATGACAGCATCTTCTGATACAGAATTAGCACCAGCGATAGCAACTTGCAAAGCTTGCTCAGAAACAGCAAATTGTTGAATCAAAGGAATAACCTTAGATACTTGACGGAAACCACCAAGTTCTTCTGTGATACGAGAGAATCGCACATCGCGCGGGTCTAAGGACGCCAGCTTACTTGATAGCTCAGCAATAGCCTTGAATGGACCAACAAACTTACCAGCTTCTTGTAGTTCAATATTGAACTCTTTCAAGAACTGAATAGTACGAGGTCTTTGTAGTCGTGTAAAGATAGTACGGAAACCAGTAGCGATAGAGTCTGCACTTTCACGAGTAGTAGAACGCACGCTCGTGAACAAAGCAATCAATTCTTCTAGATTACCACCAGCAGCTTTGAATGCACCACCAGTACGACGAATAGCAGAAATAATGTCGGCAGATTCTACAGCAAAGCTACCAGCAACAGCATTCAATGAACCCAGCGCACGTTCCAACTGACTAGATTCAAGTTGGAACTGCCTCATAGCAGCAATAGCACCTTCTGTAGTTTGTTGCACACTATCGAACGTTGGAGACAAGTCTGTTTTGGCAATAGCCGCCATAGCCTTTTGTGTCTGCGCTGCATTCAAACCAGCTTGAGCCAATGTACGGCTTACCACCACAAGTTCATTAGAAGCCACACCAAGTTCCGTGCTCAATTGTCCAATAGCAGATGTAAGTGACATAAGACCACGAGAGGTCTTACCAGTAACTTGTTGAACACGAATCATTTCACGTTCAAAGTCAATAGCAGCTTTAACACCAGCGCGAATATTGGTAGTTAAACCAAGAATAAGACCAGCGGGAATAGAGAAAGCTAAGAAACGCTTAACGGCCAAGGCAGATTTGTGACCAAAATCCTGAATGGAATTGGCAGCGGTCTTCATGTCTTTAGCCATGGCCTTAGTGTGGGCAGACGCTTTTTGGGAAGACTTATTCATGTCTTTCATCGTCATGCCAGTTCGTTGCATTTCCTTATGCAACTGCTGCAAAGCACCAGTAGCCACTCTAGCTTGAGTAGCAAATCTATTTAATTCAGATGTACCACTTTTCAGAGTGTCATTAAACATCTTCATCTGATTTGGCAATCCCTTTGGGAAAGTCAATTCAATATTTGCTTTGACATTCTTTAGTCTGGTCTCAATATCTTTGACTACAGTGCCAAGATTTTTCGGACCTTGTAGTTTAAGTTGTGCAACTAAATTAAACTGTTGTGGCATGTCTCTACCCTATAAAAAAAGACTATATTGTCAGACTTCGAGAAAACACACTCTCGCACGCCGACAATATAGCCCTATCCACTCTTATCATTCATCAGAAGATTCTGATACTACTTTTTTCTTTTTGACTGTCTTCTTCTTGACAACCTTTTTCTCTTCAACTTCTTCGACGATAGGGTTTCCATCGTCATCAAGAAATGGAGATGATTCTACAACATAATTACCATCATCATCAAGCAAGTTTCCATCTATGTCAACAAACTCACCCTTGTCATTAATATAGCGACCATTTTCATCAATCAAACGACCTTCCGTATCAATTAAATGACCATCTTTATTAACAAGGCGAAGCTGCTCATCAACAAACTTCCACTTAGATAGAAATTTATTTTCTGGTAGATTAGTATCATAGTTTTTATCAAGTTGAAACATCATATTGGCAAGTTCCTGCGCACCACGAAAAGCTACTGGTGAATCCCCATTTTCAAGGTAATCATCAATGTCTTTGTACACAGGTTCCCCTGTCTTATTATACACCAGACAGAGAGCCACCAGTTGATTAAATCTGGCATTTTCCGCTTGGCCTTCTGCTGTATTTGTGTCAAGTTCCGTGCTCTCAGACAGCAGTTCACGCAAGGCTAAACGTACTCGCCTCATCTCGATGGCCATGTCACGCGCTTCTGTCAACTTAATACCACCACGTTGCAACGATAGCTCTAGCTCGTTAATACGAGCAATCAACTTATCCCTTTCGGTTTCCTTTTCATCGCTCCACAAACCTTGCTCTCTCATATATGTATTGAGACGTTTGCGCAACAGAGCCTTGGCATCAACCGCCTCAGCAAATGCAGTATTGTAAGCCTTTTGAGCTTCCCTACCCTGACTTGGCTTGGGAGATACCACTGCATATTCTACATCCTTACCTTCTTCGTTCGCAATTGTAAAAACTTCCTTCTTACGTGTCATATCAATTCTCCTGTGGTTTGACTGTTAAATTCATGTGATGTCTATTCCACTTAATCACATGATTAGCAATTTCAGTACGCACGGCACGTAGTTGAGTATTTCCATTATTCAACACATTAGTACGCACATTATTCCATAGTTCTCTCATATTTAATTGTTCTGGGGTTAATTCATCCTCATCCAGATTATGTCCCCACAAAAAACCAAACTCTTCCTCAAAAGCTGCCAAAGCACCAATAAATGAAGTACGCAACTTGGTAGTTACAATCTTGTCTAGTCTCTTACGAGATTGCTCCAAATAACGGTCTTCCTTGGCTTGCTTCATACGACTAGTTAAAGCCCTCATCTGTCCATGGCTTAGAACAGGAGTGTCATTCTCATTCATCTTTTTCTCCTTGCTTGTTGCATTCTTTCTCTAAATTCCGTGGCGGCTTGTACAGAAATCTGCTGTTTGGAATCAGGCATGTGCTGTTCTTTAACTGTTCCTTGTTTTTGCAGCAATGCCATACGTTGACGCTTAGCAAAGGCTGCTCCAGCCTCATTCATACCTTCAATTCTCTTAGCATCCTCAGCAGTCTCGGCAGGAATAAACACTTCCTGTGCTCCTCCGTGCTTACCACCGTCACGCTCTCTTTGTTCTTTCTCACGCTTTCTTTGCTGGAGTATAACCCAGCCATCCAACATGTCATCATCATCCAATACTTCCTTTGATGGAGGTTCTGGATGTTCACCAACATTATCATACAGCTTAGACCAAGCTATTAAGTTTTGCTGCTCCTCAGTAAGCCAAGTAGACGGAACACCAAAAACGCTGTGTTCTGTGTGTCCGCTTGCCCACATCATACGCCACTTACCATACTTTGATAGGTCACGCAAACTTTGTTCGCTTGGACGATTACGTATGTATGTTTCCAAAATATTTGTACACAACCAATCTGCTTGTGACTCTAAATCTATGAGTTCACCAGCCACATTCCTCGTATTACACGAAATTAAATACTGCATCTGCATAGTAGTGGCTAAACCAGAACATGTATATAAATCATACATATGTCTTCTAGCAGATAAATCATCAACACGCCTACGTAGCCTTTCCAACATACGGCGAGCTTGTTCTACACGACGACTCTGAAAAGCAGCATGCTTACTATACATTTCAACTTTCAGTGCATCCATTCGTGTGGGTGCAGAATTTAATTCTGTTTCCTCTTCCATTGACCATAAATTATTATCTATCATCACTTCCAACATTTGTTCATTCGTTAATATTCCTTGGAATGAACATTCATATATTGTATTGTCATATATAAACGATGCCTCTAGACGTTGAGCAGGAGAAGGTGGGCACACATAGTACGGCGTATCCATTACGACACACCTAGTACGCCCGGTCATCACTTGGTAGAGTAAAGACTCTAAATTAAGCTTGTGTTCCATTGGGTTTCTCCAACTCACGCTTTAATTGACCAATCTCTTTCATTAGGCGGTCAACCTCTTCTTGCTTAGCCTGTAATGCGGCCTCGGTCTGGAGCACTTTACGTTGGTATTCATCAGAGACAGCAGCAAACTGTTCTTCCGCCAAAGAAAGACGGTGATGGGAGTCAAGATACAAGCTGCCAACTATACGAGCAATCTCGTCATAGCTCCAACCCTTTTCACGGGGAAGTTGGTCGGCATCGACAGCTTGAATGGGAATAGAAGTGGGCTGCTGCGCGGCAGCCTCTTGTATAGCTTGTTGTACTTGGTCCATAGATGGACGTAGTCCATTATTCATGTTTTGTCTCCTTATAAAATCCTATGAGAATAAGTTCGCGGGTAGCTATATATTCTACCCGCGAACTATCTCGTCCGTCAATTAAAAATTCAATTTATCTTATGGTTGCAAAGCAACAACTGGGTCTGATGGATGTTTTACATCAAAATCATTGAAGTTACTATAACTATACGTAACCTCCATGTTACCACCACCAGCGTCACCACCACTAACACCAACACTAGATAGCTTGTTAAGCAAACCACAGTCAACCTGTAGACCTTCACACAAAACAAGCTTACATGGTTGGTCAGTCAGGTTGTACAAGTCGCCACAACTACCTGGGTTACCTTGGCTATAAATACCTTCTTCTGCCGCAGAAATCAGGTCACCAGATGTACTGATGACTGTAAATTCATTTGTTACTTCAACTGGGAAATTCACATATCTGTAGTATGTACCCTTACGACCAAGTTCAAATAGTTCTTCACGACCAAAGTCAACATTAATATTCCAAGATTGAACATGGACACCATAACCATCAGAACCAAGAACGTTAATACCAGAGTTAGATGCAGCAGTTGTAACACCAGGAATATTCTTTGGTAATAGGGAAACGGTTGCACCACTACCAAAGATGACATCTTCTCGTCTGTTAACACCACCAGAACCAGTAATAGATTTTGGAGCACCACTACCAGCAGCAATAGCCGCAGGACTCCATGGATTATCAAGCCACGTAGTTCCACCAAGGTCATAACCATTAAAGTTACCAGTATCACCACCAATGACCCACACTTTGTTGTTACCAACTAGCGTGCAAGTTTCGGTTGCATTACCGTCAACACTAACTGCATAACCAACAGAAGACACGTAGAGACCGCTCATTTGTACTTCTGTAAGTGGAGTGCCGCTTGCGGCGCCCTGTGTTTCTGGATAAATAGCAACAGCCATATTACATTGACCCATAGCACGACCCACTAGAGTTGAAGCTGCGGTTGCATTACCGGCCGAATCTCCTTGGGTTGCCATTAGATACACTGGAGCATATCCATCCATTACCTTTTCGGTTTGGACTTCAATATCTGGAATACCTTCAATGTTTTCATAGATAGCAAGCTGACCAATTTCAAATACTTGCTCAAGGTTAAAAGTTGTCGTTACACCAAGTGTTTGTAGGCCACGGATGGTCGCAACAGACCAAGCACCACCTGTCACCGGTGCAATACCAGCACGCTGCACAGCGTAGAAAATTCTTTTATTTGCCACAGTTTGTTCTCCTGATTGTTATTAGCTTTGAGGACCAAGCCACAATATTATACACCATAGTAAGACGAACTCTATATGTTCTCGAATATTGCCTCGCAAGTAAATCTTACTACACCACGATATAACCAATCATTAGTGGTTTGCATTATCTCGCTTTGAGTATTATGAAACATAATATTACCATTTCTAAAACCACCATTTCCAGTTGGGGCAATGATATCTGGATATTGCATTGGGTTAGTAACTGGTCTTCCTTGTACATCTATATCTACAGGAAACTGAGTATTGGCTTTCATCAAACCTCTATCTGGTAACCATATTACTTTATTGTTTTGATTGGCAAAAATATCTAATAGTTTATCACGTTCTTCTTTATTTTCAGCAAGCACATATAGCAATATATCTTGCAATAGCGCTTGACCGCCACCCAACTGATATGGCACATATCTAATACGATTAGAAAGTTCTACACCAACAGTTGGCATTGAGCGACGAGATTCCGGTAATTGACTGTGGGAACCACTGGTAGATGGAAAATCTGACCTATGTACTTTAAGTGACCCATACAACAATTCTTGGAACCACGGCTCTTTAGCATTGCCTATAGTGGGAATACGAAATGAATAGTCGGCACGAACATCGGCAGTTGTCGAAATGGGCGTATCAAACACAACGCGTCCACGAGGAAAGTCAATATGGTGTGCGTATGCACCAACCTCAGTTGCGGTGGTCTTAAATGAATCATCAACATAGACGCCGCTACAAAACTGTGGTTGTACACCATAACTAATACCGGTTTCCCACACCCAGTCTGACCTAATACCTTCCCACACCTGTCCGCTTGTATACCTAGGGTCATCTGCTAATCTCAAAATAGCTGGATGACCACCATACAAACCGCTCGCTTGAGATTTCAATACATTCTCAAAACCTCCAATATTCAACATAGACCACTTACTCCAAGCAGTTACACCATACTGGAGATTCTCATTAAAGCCATCCTTGCGCCAGTCAGTGACGCCATCAAATTTTTCATAGTCTTGCAACGCCATTATAGTCTCCTGCGCGTCTGTCTAATGATTAAGTCTTCAATTGGCTTCACGGCATCCATAACAGCACGAGTAGCAAAGTTATTTTCTAGAGTACCAGAATATTCTTCTGGAACACCCCACGCACCACCAGCCGTTTTCTTCATAATTGTATTGGTTGCAGTACGAGACGCACTAGTGTGACGATTTGGTCTAAATACAACATAGTTTGTAACAAGAACACTCTGTCCTTTTTTTAACAACCATTCCAGCCAAGGTATTGTATCACCATCTTCTGTTATATAACTAGCATATGCTCGATTTATAACATCCTCATAATCTGCTTGAATAGCTCGTATGGTCACCAGAGACCCAACCAGCATAGAACCAACAATTCTTGGATTGGCAATTTTAACATGAGTACTATTTACCCAGTCTCTCACAAGACTATCCATCGCAGATGTACTATCAACAACACCAAGCTCTCTACGTAATTTACCATCATGAGCAACCATGTCTAAGTATTCAGGCTGTCTCATAAGAGATTCTCTAAGAATCCTTTTTGTATCACGACGCAAATCATCTTGAAACGCTTTACTGCTAAGCTTTTTGGTAATCTCTTTTTGCATAGCCTTCAAGATACGCTTCTTAAAACTAGCAGTTGTTGTTACAAGTGATAGGCTCATCGGTATTTGCACAGATAGTTTACCGCGTTTAGCCACCGCTAGTTCTCCTTACAACCTGATGAAAATATCTATTACGTCTAAAACCCCATGGATAGGCTTCTCCATCACGAGCTACTTCATAATTTCGTATGCCCTTTACGTTATCATTAAGCAGGATAGTGTTGGCCCTTTCAAACTTTGGTAGGTCTACCATATAGCCAATAACGACACATGCGTGCTCTGGGTCGGCCACTTTGATACCAATGTCTCTCCAGCTACTTGGCTCCCAGTATACGCGCAACCTAATACTATCTTCGGATGGCAATTCTAAATAGCCATTACCTTGACAGCGAGGACACGTACCATAATTAGCAAAGGGAATGGGGCCGCCAGTCTTATATATGTGAGACGAGCGATTAGTATGCGTATCAAATAGACAATTATCGCACTCTTCCCGTTTAGGTGGAAAGATAAGAGTACAGTCTGACCCTAGTTCTCCATCAATAAATTCATCTGCGACCCACTCGTGTAAGTCAAAAATTTCTGACGGAATATCAAAATTTCCCAAGGTTGGAAGTCTATCTGCCATGTTTCACCTTTAAGTTATTAGGCCATCATTGCCCATAGAACGATTGCCCCATTTGGTGTTAGCAACCTCCAAACCTCCATCGTCTGGAATTACCTCTCCACCTAATGTCTGCATATCTCCTTGCTTATTTACATCAGCAATTCTAGTACCTTCTTTTTGTGTATTAGCGCTTATAGCTTTTTGTGCTAAATCAGCCATGTTTATCTCCAATTTATTAAGTTAAAATATTACGCATCTCCAAATACTAAATGTATTTCTAATCCTTCTGCTGCGTCATTGCCATCATCTTGTATATCAATACGCAATCTATCTCCAGTGCTAACATCATCATTATCTGTGTCCACAACAGGAGGAGTAGTAGCTGTATATGTTGAAAACTCACCAGTATCAATCTCCATAATAGTACTAAGCATATTGACTGTCTGTGTAATATTATAGATTTGTAGCTGTATTGGGTCTACATTAGACTCAACCACAACTGCTGCATGGGCTGATTTTAATACGCGGCCATTTTCACTAGATGGTACTGTAAAATACAAAACACCATTACCTGTGAGAATTGTTTCAGAAGGACTAGTTTGAATAACATATGTAGTATCTGGTATGCGCGTTCCATCAACAAGAGCATATTGTGTGTGGTCATCATTATCTAAGTCAGTAAGATTGCTGTGTGATGAAGCTGTAACACCTTGTGCTAATTCAGTAGTTCTCCAATCTACATAATCACCATCATCAGCAGGGCGAACACGAGCCTGTACATCATTACCATATGTATTGCCAGTTTGAAAAATAATACTAGCAATTGGAACAACTTCCTCAAACGGAAATCCAATCAAAATATTGGCAATTTCAGTAGATGCACCAGCACGCGCAGCGGCAACATTGCCGTATTCAGCCTGTCCAATAACAGCGATTGTTTGGTCTTCTCCCTCAATGCCATTAATTGCAAACACATGACATAACACGAAGTCATTATTCGTTACAGTAGACAACTGCCATGTTGCTCCAGTCCATTCATTCCAAACAAGGCGTCCAGTAACACCAACACCAGCCGTTACGTCTGTTAGAACTGCAAAACCAGATTGAGTAGTTTTGCGCATATTACCAGAAGCACCATCTAAATAATATATTGACAGACCAGAAGTGCTTGTAATTGTTGGTGGAGATGTTATGTTGTCTTCATCTGTAATAAATCCACTTGTAACTGAAAACTGTGCGTGTGAATTTGTATCACCATCTCCAGCAACATTAAGGTCTCCAACCGACAAACCGCTCAAATACTGTGCGCCTCGTGTAAAATGCAAATATGAATGTGTGTTAGGAGACATACTAATTCCATGACGCTCATCGGCAAAATATCCCTCTAACCTACTATCAGTAGCATTCCAATAAACATAAGCAACCAAACATTTCAGTCTAATAAGCTGGTCTACTTGACTCTCTGTTGGATTAGCCATTGACAATAAAGTACCAACTGCATCATCGTAATAAATAACGTGCAAGCCTTCAGTATCATCAATTACTACAGTATCAGCACTATCTACTACAACAGAATGTCCATCTTGATAATAATAAAAATGAGTACCGGTTGGTGTTATAGTAAAGGTTCTCGTACCGTCATCAAATGACATGGTATTATTAGTGCGACTAGGAAATCCATTAGTATCAGTAACTTCTACAGTAGTTTCTGACATGGATGAATTTACAAAAATTCTTCCTGTAGTTTCATTAACAGATAAACATGTACCAACCAAAATCACAAAATCGGAGCCACTAGGTTTAGTACTAGTAAGTATACCATCATTATCTAGGTAAATTGGACCAGTGCTTAAACCACTAGTGTCTACATCAGAAACAGAACCAAACACAGTGACTTCACCAAGTTGTCCATCATTAATTTGCTCAGTAGTCACACCAATAATACGACTCTTGTCGTATTCATCGGGTTGCGCTAATGCAATAGTAGCATCACTACCAGACACGCCGCTGATATAAACAACCGTACCATTAACAATCGTAGAACCGGTATTGTTCAAAGCACGCAACCACATTTCCCTTCCAATTTGCAAAGCAACGTCTGGTTTATCATTATACAATGTCAAAGTTTTATTGGCATTATCATAAAACAACGTTCCTTCTGCATGTGTTGGTGAAGCAATTGCATCACATACTAAAGTATTAATATTGGCTACATTACCATTATCATCAATAGTGATTTGACTATCATCAATAACATTTCCGCTTGTACCGTCAAAACGAGCAATAGTATTATTCACAGATGATGCGGGACCAACAACATCCCCACCGCCACCTCCACCACTAAGAACACCCTGGGCTTCCCATTGTCCTTGATTTTTACGATAATACACACCAGTATCGTCATCCAAATAATAGTCGTGCTCATAACCTAAGTTTTGGTCAGGAGCACCGCTGCCGTTATACCACGCAGATGAAATGTCAGCACGGAAGTTAAATCTGTTATTTAGACCTTCTTTGACTTCACCGGTATAACCAACACCAGCGCCAACAATTTGTTTATCTGGGTCAAAATACACAGAATCGCCATGGTCAACATCATTCGCAGTAATTGCTTTTGCGATATAATCAGAAACCATTAGTTAAATCTCCTCTCGTTGTAATATCCATACGGATGTGTATACCCTGGACTACGACCTGTATTGTAAGGACCAACAATGGCACGACCAACTGAACCATCGCCAATTTGGAAATTCTGCTTAGCTTTTTCATAAGCTTCACAGGCATTTTCCGCTACCTCTCCCAAAGTTTTAGCTTTACCGCTATTATCAATAGAAGCTGGACCATCTTTAACTCTAATAGCTGTATTAGCAGCATCCTTCAACTCGCCCTGGGCAATCAAACATGCTGTTCTAAGAGCAACCAAAGCGACAAAATCATCATCACTACTTGGGTCTGGGCTAATAGACACAGCATTCAAATCCATAGTATAGGTTGTACTAAAATCAACTTCGTGTGTGACCAAAACAGCAGACACAACTATTAATTCTTCTAGTCTAGTATCACCATATGTATATGGTGGTGTTATATCGAATATAAGACCACGCACAATTGGAATTATTGTAGTTTGCCATGACATAATTATTCATCCCTTACTGATAAAAGGCCATCGCCTTCGATAGTTTGCCCAGCGCTAGTAGTAACAACAATTTCTATTCTGTATGTACTATTGTTTGTACCGCCAGACACCCAAAATAAAACCGCTGTAGAATCACTATTCTTTACTTCATTATACACCGTAAGGTCAGAAGCACCTCCCCCACGAAGCTCATGTGACACAGAACCAATCGTATTGATAACCTCCGTCCCGCTCAATAGATTAGAAAAATCCATTGTAAATTGACGGTCTTCGGACGGCTGCTTGCACAAGATTTCAGGTGCAGTTACAGAACATGTCATAATATTAATCTCCATATAGTAGGTCTACTTTGCAATGTAAATGTGTCTTCTCTCACAATCGCTGACACTATAATATCACGACTAGGTAATGTAAATATAGAATTAGATAGAGAAACAATATCAATAGATGGGAAAGTAACTACATCAGTTAATTCCATACTTTCACTTACGTTTACAATACCAATTAACGTGTTAGTATTTATATCAGCAAATACAGAATTTTCACTTACACTTGCTATAATTTGTGCGATATTAGCAAGGGAGTCAATGGCCACAACACTCTCGGAAACACCAGTTGGAACAATGGCTGTCCTATTGCTACTATCTGCCGACACTACACTTTCTGATACACTTTGTTGTGTGGTCATTACACTAGCTAGTGTATCTGTCGCCTGTGCGCTTTCAGAAACAGAGGCTAGTAAAATACCTGTGTTGTCAGGGCTATCATCAACAACAACATTTTCAGCTACGACAGCAGTTCCAACAAGTATGTTGTCACCAACATCGGATAACTGTACACTTTCTACGATGCTAGCCACAATAGACACAATGTTCACAGACGTATCAGACAAACTTACGCTTTCTGAAATCTGGACACTAGTCGTCATTACGTTTCCGGCGGATTCAGCAAGAGAGACTGTCTCTTCCGTGCTTACCACCCCGGTCATAATATTGACAGCGTCTTCGCTAAATTGCACACTTTCAGTAATTGCTGCCACCACAATAGTACCAGATGAAAACTTCCAATTGACATTAGAACCATCATGGGTCCATGGACCAGCCGATGCATCAATCTGCGTGCCACCACTAGCGTCAGAATTTTCAACGTAACCAGTACCACTAGCCACGGCGCTCGTACCACTAACATTCAAATACCATGTACTAGCCGCATTAATAGTTTGTCCATCTGCTGTAAAATCATTGCCGATATCAAATGTACCACCAGATGGGTCAGACAGAGTCATGCCACTGGTCCAATCCATGTTGCCGGTAGTTGTAAGTGTATTAGCTCCATTGATATCTAAGGCTCCACTAGTACCAGTGAAAACATCACAATTCATATCAGAATTCAATGTAAGTGATGTTCCATCTAATTCTACGTCGCCAATATTTTGTGTGGCTACAGTATTATCGGTATAAACGGTCGTACCATTAAACTGAACATTGCCACCGAAAGTTGCCTTAGACCAATTCAAAGTACCAGATGTTTCATTAAGTGTAACATCTCCTTGAAATTCGATATAAGCATTATTTGTGTACGCATCAATAGTATATGAATCAGCAGCTAGAACATCAAAGACCACATCGCCAGGAAACACAAATGTGTCACCAGAACCACCAAAGGTTAGTGTGCGCGTACTAGAAACATTGGTGCATGTTACGACACTAGTTGCAGAACCATAGGTTCCAGGAGCCAAAGTTATATTGATACCGAAATAAAGTAATTCTGGGTCAATGGTGCCAGAAGCATCTGAAATGGTAGTATTGCTTACAGATAATGTTCCATCTCCAGTAATTTGTCCGCCAGTAGGGACAGCCAACCCAACAACCTCAAATAATTGACCAGAACTGATATTAACTGTTCCAGCAACACTAGTAGTACCACTCTTGTTTCTAACAGTAGCAACACAGGTAAGTTGCTTACCAGCATTGATAGTTAAGGCACCCGCTCCTGTCATATCAATATAACCAGAGGTGCTTATCGTTCCATCAATAGTCAACGCATAAAAATCATTCTGAACAACACTAGTTAAAGTCTTACTAGTGCCATTTAAGACAACAGTGGATGTAGCATAAGTCCATGTGGTTTGACCACTAATATCAAAATCACCACTACAGGTAATAGTTGAATCTCCACAATCTATTTCATCGGTGCCATCAACTATAAAATCACCAGCAACAATATGTGAATAAGCACTATCTCCAAAATCAAGTTTACCATCATATGTAGCTTCAACTGTTAAGCTAGCCACATCAATAGCAACATCACACAGACAATTAGCGGTTATATAACTGCCATCAAAATACACATCGTTGGCAGATGTGGGTACACCCGCCCCAACAGGCCCACCAGAAGTAGTTGACCAATTATTAGGATTGTTCCAAGACGAATTTGAGGCACCCACCCAATATCTATCGGTAGAAGCAACAGATGTCTCAGACACCTGTAAGCCATTAACAGTCCAGTCTCGGACAGACTGCTCAAGAAAAGTTGTGCCATTAATTGTGTGTATGCGTGCCATTTTACGATATCACTGGCTTGGGGTCAATATATCTTGTATCACTTGCCGCCGCAATATAGACGCGAACCACTAAAGGGCCTGCCTCAGTCGCATCAATACCGGATATGGTTATCTTCTGCTGTCCCAAGCCTCCGTCCACACCTGTGTTGGACCCCTCCCAAGTCGACCCAGTATCTCTTGTTACTGAGACATTCGTACCTGTAGTTCTTGGGTCTGGTCTCGACGTGCTGACTTTATGGTTAGGATTTGCTGGTACGTCTTCGCTAGGAGACTCAACAACCGCCCATATCTTATCATCTGTTAGGTCATTTGCTCCAGCTATATACAGTGTTAGTGTCTTTGGGGAAGCTCCAGGTTCAACCCAAAGTCCAATTGGCGGAAGCTCTAGTGGTGACTCGTACGTAACTGCATTAGACGTGACCTTCCAACTGAATTCATTTTCACCATCAGTCGCCCCACCATTACGATAATCAGTAACATCGGATTCAACCGTCCCCCAATCATCCTTATAGGTCGTCACTCCCAAGAATGGAACGGTGCTCGTAGTCGTGCTGCAACTCTCTATAATTAGCTTAGACAGTTTGGGCAACGTACCTAACACATAGCCACTCGGCAACTTACAACGTCTGAAGATATACGTGTTTTTGATGTCGGTACTGTTATCAAATAACTTCGTACCTGATGGCCAATCTGATAGGTCGACATCTTCAAAAAGAAATAGTTGAGCATCACCGGCCAATGCTTGCTTACATATAATAAGCCCCGCAGTTACGGTCAGGGGTGCCGACAAAGAACCACCACGCATGACAAACGATGCCGCATTACGGTTAAGCTGAAGGCTTGGTGTACTTCCAGTATCTTTAATTGATACCGTACAATCTTCCAAGACTATACCACGCCCTACATATGAATTCGTACTATTAGCTACTTGGTCATCTGGATTCAAAATACAGTCAACCAGCTTAACTAAGTCTCCCTCCCCGTTTCCCAATGCAATGTTGTCTGATGCCTCTAACGTCACACCGTACCACGTCGTATAGCCATAGATATTCACATCATCATTGATAGTTCCATTGACATCGATAGTGGCTCCAGGCGAGTACGAATCATCTACCTTGTCTACAGACACAACTTTAATTGGGTCCAACAACGTACCGTTCGTAAAGGTGTAGGTAGTTGAGACTACCGCTCCCTCAACGTGCCCGTCCTCTAACCATATCTCATCGGCGGCTGCTATTGTTTCCCCGGTAAGCAGATGGTCTAGTGTGGGTGCTGCATTGTCCCAAGAGTTATGCTCTCTCGCAGTCCACGTCGCACCACCGTCAACTGTCGTATTGCCGGGGGTCGTATCAAATGTCGGCGGACTAGCAGCGGTTGTCCCACCTACCGTACACTCAAAAATAACACCAGTATCGGTGCTTACATAACAACGATTTTCCTCAACTACTACTGTAGAGTTGATATCAGCTCGATTTGTACTAGCAGCACTATCTACATACCAAGTAGCCATTTGTTACTCCTGGTCAGCTAAGAATGGAGTCAGTTTACCCATACGACTCTCTTGACTTACTACTCCATTATTCACCATGGCATCAAGATTATCCATTACGTCTTTCAAGTTGCCAAGTTCCACTTTTGTTGCTATATCAGTATCCACAAACGCAGGGTCTCCACTTGCTTCATTCGTGTATAAATCTACTAGCCTATTTCTTTCTTCTAATAGATTAACTAAGCTAGCAGCCCAATTTTGCGCTCGTCTAAAAAACACATTATTTTTACTTTGTGACCAAGCCATATTTTACTCCTTATGATGATGAGTTAGAGAATGTCATTGTAACTTGCAACGTATCTCCATTATCGACTGCCTTGTTACCACCAGTAAAAGCACCGGCAGAAAATATAACTGCCGCACCACCTTCAACTGCTTTAGTATTGGTAGACGCAAGATATGCACCACCAACAGAACTACTGTCCTGATTAATACTAAAATCAGCAGGTGTGGTGCTGTTATCTACACTTTGACCACTAACAGCATCTGGAGTCCAAGTTACTAGCGTAGCCTCGTCATAATCCACAAAGTCATTAGCTCCAACCTCTGTCTTAGTCCAGGTTGCCAATGGAGTTGGACTAGCAGCAAGTAAACCAACATACCATGTAGTTACTTGTGAACCACCGGCCAATGTACTATCCAATATATGGTCTAGACCCTCATTAACAACCAGATTTTCTATTTCATCTGACCACTTTAACTTACCATCTGGACCAAAACACTTGACTGTGTAACGGCCGCGAAACATAACATTATTTAGGTTTTTAGACATAAGTCTCCCCTTTATTCTTGTGGTTGTGGTATGGTAACTTGACGAATGGCTGTATTAACCATTGCGACCAATTTATCTTCCGTAGGAACCGAAGATACAGTGTGACCATCAACCATCAATTTTACATCTTGAATGCCAGTAATAGCCTTAATATTTGCTCCCAAAGTTGCATAATCACCGGGTTGAGAAACAGCGGGATTAAGCAAGAGAAGCACTACGGCATACTTTTGGTCTGTAGCAATATCAACCGTTTTACTCCCACGAGCCCTGCGGTTTTGCCAATTTTTACGAAGCTCATCTGCTGTAGGTTGAGCAATTGTATTAGGATTTTCAGACATGATTATCTCCCTATAAAAAAAAGAGTGATAGCGAACGACTTTTGCATTCGCCGTCGCCATCACTCTATATTTTTGTCAATCGTCGTTAAACGTCGCTTAGAAGGACATCAAGATAACGCGACGGTTATCAAGTACGGCGAAGCCGTGCTCACCCCAAGCGTAAACGCCAGCGCGTCTTTGGCGATGCAAGGCTGGGTCATCGTACACAGAAACATCTTCACGAACTGGGTTCACAAAGCTGTCGTTTGTACGAAGGTCAAGACCAACTGCTAGTTCAAGGTCTGAAGAGGCCAAAGAACCACTTAGGTCGTTAGTGAAGAAGTTTTGATACTCCTGACCCACACCAAGCTCGTCAAGGTCATGCAAGTTAACGCCAAAGATACGATTTAGTGTACCATCAACAGCATGGAAAATTTGGTTGCGAGTAATTTCATCGATTTGGTCAACACCCCAATCGCGAATGTCTTCGATACCCTCTGGGCTCAAGTACATGTCGGTTAGCTGACCTCTGTTGATGCTACTACTGTTACCACCACCATTACGGCGCATAACGGTCTTACCAAGACTTACCAATCTCTTGGTAAACTGACCAGCGGCAGCAGCACTATCATATACGACGATGTTGCGGTCGGCGCCAGCGGCAAGAATTGTATGCCATGCGTCGTCATTGGTCTTCTTAATGAAAGAAGCCTCAAGAACTTGCATTGCGCGCCCAACAATATCCCAACGAGCATCGCGAGCGTACTTCAACAACCAGTCGATGGAACAACCAACGTCATACGTTGGGACCATGACGAAGTCACCTTCGACGTTACGCTCTGGAATACGACCTTGGCTAGGAATCGTATACGCTACATAATCTTTCTCTGTACCCGGTTGGACGAAATCCAATGGGAATTCAGGTGCAGCACCTGGAGCTAGTCTAATACGCTCAAAGATACCACCAGTAATGTCACCACTCATAACACCCTTACGAAGCGGTGTTTCTAGCGCAACGGCTAGTTGTCGAGTAGCTGCCTCGGATTGTCCGGGGTCTTTTGAACCGCTGTCACGCAAAAGCTGCGTCATGGCGGGTGTAGGTTCAATGACTCTTTTGTCGGCCATGTTTTTATCTCCAACTTGAGTATTTTTTTTTAGTAAATAAACGAACTACTTAATCAGCTTAGGCTAGGTTAGGTAGCTTGACGTAAACCTTGACATATCCGTCTTCATCTTGGCTAGATTCAAAGATACCTACCTTTGGATTGCTATAACCACCGGGGCCAGTAGCAGCCGTTGTAAGTAGCCCACTCAAACCTAGATAAGCACCTGAGCCACCACCAATAGCAGCAGCAATGCCTGTGCTCTCAATCATGTTCGTTACGAACCAACCGTCACGAGCAAAGTTCACCTTGGAACCCTTTTGGTGCTCGGACTTTTGGAAATTCAAGTGAGTGCGTGTCAAGTCTTTGTTAACCATGTCGTCTGTCAATAGACCCATGGGAACCTTACCGGATGGGCTAGCAGCGTACTCCACTTCGGCCGCTGATTGGTCAAGAGCAGCACCAGAACCAGCAGTTTTAAGAACGGCAATTCCGCCGCGCTCAGCAACTTGGTCCATGAAGAAGCTAATCTCTGTGATTGCAGTGTATCTGTCGCCTTTTAGAGCCATAATAAAGCCTCCAAAAAAAATGTTATTAAAGTATGTATGTACAAATAGGAAGGAAAATTGGGCTTACTCGCTAGCTTTTGAGCCATGCATTGTAGTGTCCAAAAAACCAGCCAAAGACTGCATTAGCTCGTCCTGTTCGTTGTTCTCTTCGTCAGAACCCAAAGCGGGGTCTTCATCAGGAACACTATTATCTAGGTCGGCATCATCAGCAGCAGCTTCGCCATCGGGGTCAGCAGTTTCTTCTTCGCCTTCGGCATCTGCCTTGGCTTTCTTTTTCTTTGTGTCGCCCTCTTCCTCATTAGGAACTTCAAGGTTATTTGGGCGCTTTCCACCAGCAGCAACAGCAGCCTTCAATTCAACTATGCTTGCAAACTTCTCGTCATCCAAGCTATCAAATTCAGCAGCTACGGCCGTGGCCTCTTCGTGCTCAACACCCTTGTCAACCAACAAAGCTACGCGGGCAGTTGTCTTTTCTTTGGCTTCTACTTCTGTAATCTTCTCAGTAGCTTCTGCCAACTTCTCATCAACCTCGGCCTTCTCAGCTTCGGCGGTTTCACGAGCCTTAACAGCATCATTATAAGATGCGGTCAATTCTTCGATTTTTGTATCAGATGCTTCAACCTGTTCGGTCAACTTAGCAATAGCAACATCTTTCTCGGCCAACTGAGATTTAACTTGAGCTTCGCCCAAAGTTTCAATCTTTGTGTTAGCAGCAGCAAGGTCACTTTGTAGTTCCTTGACTTGTGCCTCTAGCTTCTCAGCATATTTATCTTGAGTTTCAGCCATACTGGCATCTCCTTGTGTTAGAGTTGTTGTATTTTGTTCTTGCTTTGGTAACACCGAGGCAAAAACTCCTCGAAATTGTTCTGTATCGTTGAAAATGATACTCTCGGGATTTGCAGGATTTTCTACAAGTCCCTTGCCACTAAACGTAATATTTTTTAACACGCGGCCAAGTTTGCCACCATTATATTCACCACAACCGCCATGTCTTCGTAAATGTTTGGTTAGAAATGCTGTACTTTGATTTCTCTCCACAACTTCTTGCTCACCACCAGCGTATGTGAGACCATAATCAAAGTTGCCAAACAAACATTCCATAGATACGAATTGTTCGCCATTCTGAATACTTTCTATCATGGCTGCCGCTTCCGCCTCAAGAGCTTCATCACGACTATTCACATGTCTATATACTACAGCGCTTGTAAGTATGTGAAATTTATCTGGAACTTCATCAAATGCCAAATCAGACGCAACAACATTTAAGTCATCATCTATAACTGTGTTAGCAGTAATGTGTCCAATAATTTCTCTTGGATTATGACCAATATTAAATGGTTTATCTTCTGGGGTAAATCTTGATGCCCACGTTTCATATCTATCAAAGATGTCATCATTCTTGTTCCATCCAGTTGTCACCAATATGGTGTGGATGGGATATAGGTCAAACGTTACATCATTTCCTATGGCTAATTGTAAATCCTGTAAAACCTTAGCAGTAACAAGTTGCTTTTTAAGATTTTCTGGACTACTTAGTATAGGACTTATATATGCTATCGAGTTCTGAGATGCCACTGCTTCTGCAATGCCATCAGATACTTCAGCAGAATATATTGGAATCATTCAAATACCCTTTCATCGTTATTATACACCACAACTATTTAATATCCCTTTTTTTGTGATGAAAGGAACTCATCGATATCCAAAGCGGCTTCACTCTCATCAGAAATTCCAACAAATCCCTTCACATCAGTATACACCTTAATTCCTGATGCTATGGCGTTTTGCGCTTTTTCTGAACCTTCTGCATGATAGGTCACTCTCTTGGTAACACCATTATCTGATTTCTCAACAGTGTAGACACTTCCATACAATTCCTTTGCATTCCCATTGGAATCCCTATACAAGTAAACACTGGCATCACTTACGTTTGGAATTGTCATTCCATCAATAGTAACCTCAAGTGTCTTGGATTCGGTATCAGCAGTTATTATCATTTGAGCCATGGTTATTCTCCACGATTGTAAATTTGGTTTTCGTCACAATTTAACGCAGCATACGCAGTAGCTTGAATTAATCTCACCTCGTCTAAAGATGGTTCAGCCTTGCGCTCTGCAACAACTTTCTTATATAGGGAATCGTACATTTGAACATATTGAGCAGGAGAGGATGCCCCTCTTGCTAAGACAGCGCCAACATGCACATCATTAATATTGCTATAGGCTGGAGTATTACACAGTACAGCAAATTTCACTTTCTCTGCTTCCCTTACTTGTTCAGATGAAAGTGCTCTTAGACTTTTCTTACCATAGTGTTGTAAGATAAGAGGAGTAACAATATCGGATATTTCTTGTTGTGCAGAACGAGCCCACATCAAAGAAGTCATATAGGCAGCGGTATCAGCGCCAACAGCCTTGGGTTGCCGTTTCTTTCTTGGTTGACCAGCTTGGTCTTTCACGCCTTTAGGACGACCCTCCCCACCTTTTCCTTTCTTAACTTGACCAGAATCAGGTCCGTTCTGTTTTGTTGCGGCAGATTTCTCAGCAGTAACTTTAAGTTGTTGCTCAAAGGGAGTTTCTGCATCTAGGAATTCTTCTGGAAATTCGTCTTGCATGCCAGTTTGTTCTGGAGCAATGTAACCGCGCTGCAATGCGGTTTTCATAAATTCGTAAACTTTTTCTGGAGTATGCCATTGAGATGCCTTGGGTTTCATCATACCGTTCTTACGCGCACGTTCCTCTCTGCGAAGTTTCAACTCTTCAAACTCTGGTAGTTCTCCAAAACGTTCAACTAACGTTTCAACAGAAATAACGTCTCGGTCTACCAATTGAATCAACAGAGCCTTCTCTGCCGCTTCATCTGACAATACCATATTATCAAAGACAAGCTTAGCACCTTTCTGGAAACCCATAGCTTGACGCACTAGTTCGATTTCTTGTTCCCAAAAAGTTCGCAGAATACCACGACCATATTCAAGGCGTTGAATCAACGTTTTTAATGAGATGAAATTATTGGTAAAACCAGACGCACTAGAAGTACCGGTTAGAGTAGGTGGAACTCCTAAACCAGCGTAAATACTGTTCCAAACTGGCACATACTTCTCTTCACCAAGGAATTGATGCACGTTGGTTTTGTATTCTTGAACAGTAAGTTCTGGACCCCAAATAATATCAAAAGCGCCACCGCCAGGATTGGATAGAAGAATTTCAGACAAGCGAGCAATAGCTAGTTCTGTAGGAAAGATACCAGCATCGATATCACCCAATGTCCACAAACGAACTTGAGATATAGCCCCATCTAAGGCAGCTAAGTCAGCAAGCTTCATTTTTTCCAACAGAATAATATCATCCATAATAGCATAGGTCATTGGGTCGGCCCAGGTTTGCCAATCATCTTTCTTATAGAAGAATGCTTGTACCTTATCTGGGTCCAGCGGAATTTCACTATCTCCTCGCTTAATAGCAGCCAATATATCTTTCGGCAGCATATTCACAAGAGCTACTTCTGCCGCTGTTTTTGGATAACTAACAGACTGTCGCAACTTAGGACTAACCTTCATGCAATAGGCTTGACTCCCAACAAATTGAGATAGTTCACAAGATAGTGCTTTTAAGCACAAAGGATTTAAGAAGTTGTAGCGCAAAGGAATATTGCGCGCGGTGGTGGTTAAAGACTTTTCATACTGACCATCTTGGTCAATCTTACCATTCTTAGCAATTGCGCGTAAGTTACGTTCCTCTAAACGCGGCAACTTACCAGAAGTTCTCTTGACAATAGACGTGCCTTCACGATATAATAGATTGAGAAATCGTTCACAAATTCTGGGTGCTCCAACTTTCTTCCACCATCCACGATAAAACTTTTGAATACGTGGATTCGGATGTACAAGCCTAGCTCCTTGAGAACCAAAGTCAGCCATCAAATCTACTACATTGCGTATAATACCAACGCGTCTATAAGCATTACGACATACTGATATTACTTCAAGACCACAATGTGGAATAGCTTCATGTGGACGAAAGTGTTCATAATCTTGACGTGTAAATTGATTACGTATAGATGTATTAGTATCTACGTTGGCCCACAAATCACGACCACCGCCCCCACTATGTGTAGCAGTGGCGGAATGTAATCCATCATACGCTTTCACTGCCTGACCAGATGTTTGGATAAAATCGTCATCCGTTATCTGAATAAATGCCCCCTGATTGGTATAAGCAGGAGAAGCTGTTGGTATAGAGCTTGGTGCTCTTTGTGGTTTTTTTACCATTATCTATCTCTCCGTCTATTCAATTGAATTGTAATAGGAATGTATTTCCTCTACTTAGATTATACACCACGTCCCTTAATAAGTCCCTTACCGTAGACAGGAGTGTTCATTTTAGACACAATATGGTCTGGGCCAACATACATTTGACCACCTGCGGCCCCGACCGCTTTTCTTTGTCCAACAAACCCACCAACAAATTGATGTTGAATTCCTGGAAGTCGATTGTCCATAACGCGACAAAGCATATTGGCGATAAGCAAGGCAGAATACCTGTCTTTTCTCAGGCGACCTTTCTTATTTCCTGGCAGTTTAACTTCGGGAGTATCCCACTTATCTCTACCACCCATACTTTGTGTATGTATAATTGTTGCAAGCTCATCTTTCAACTCTTCTATTTCCATTACACAATCTTCTAGTGTATCATAGTCTCTATTGTGAATTTTATCTAATGAAATAGCTTCACTGATTGTTGCTGGGTCAAAATAAGGGAAGAGAGTAACTTTACTTTCAAAGTCCTTCCTCATACCATGATTTGCCTCCGAAGTAAATTTAGCGTCGGCAAACTGAACCAAGTGCAAGATGTGAAGTCCAGGCTCGCCGTCTGTGGGCTTATCTGGTTTTTCCCACCAAAAGACATCATCATCTCCTTGCTTAATCCACGGCCACAACAATTTTTCTCCAACGCCACTATCACACTCAGCCTCATCTCGTAGGGCTTCCGCGATAGCCACACCACCACCCTGAGCATCAATACCAATATGTTGTGTTGGGAATATTCTCATAAGGTCACGAATCTTACGAGCACAATAAGAATAGAAGGATTTGTTTTCAACCTTCCCCTTGTTCTTAACTCGCTCTCTCAATTCCTGTCTATTAATAGACCATGAGTAGACAATGCGTGCATGGTCATCATGCTTCTCTAAAATTACAATAGCAAAATTGTCATTTTCAGAAGCGGGGTCAATTCCATAAACATACTCGGCATTGGGATTACCACGAATCGTTGCTGAATATCTGACTGGTCCGCTAGCTAATTCAATTGGATTATTACACACGCATGATTCAATTAACGAGCGCTTAAAGAAGCCATCACTATCAGTAGCAAAACATGCTCCATATTCCATCTGGTAAATGGCGCTGTGAACAGTAGCTTTAGCTTGGTGTACTTGTGTCTCATCCATGAAACCCTTTGGAAGCTTAACCCATGGAACACGAAAGACACTAAACTGCGTCCAATCAAATCCTTCTGGAACTTCACCACGGAAAATTTCTTCTAGCTTGTGTTCATCTCCACGAGTTTCAATAATGGCTTTGTATCTCTTCCAATAATCATAGAAGTGATTAAAAGAATAGTAGGCAGTACCACTAACAACCGTTTGGTTACCAAAACCAATATCAACTTCGTCAGCCTCTGCATACATACCCAAGGATTTAAGCACTTCAATATTTGCCATGTCTTCTGCTCGCTTTGCTGGACTAGCACTTACAGAAGCAAAACCTTTAATAACAACTTCAAAGATTTCCAGAGGAATAGATGCAAACTCGTCAGCAATAGTATAGTTGGCACGCAAACCACGAATCTTTGTACCATCACCAAGTGGAATAGCAATAATCTCACTACTACCAATATAGAAGTTGCAACGGTCTACGTCACGTTTTGGACCTTGATGTTTACCATCACCGACCATGTGACGTAGAATTGGAGCGCCACGCCAGAACTGCTCCATATATTCAAACAGGAGCTTAGATTGACGGAAAGCAGCACCAACCACTACGACCTTACAGCCCTGATGGAATACGGCACGTAGCATGGCGTATAAAGAAAGAATCCATGTCTTGCCACCACCACGAGTAGCAATTAACATGGGGAATTTTCTATTCCACAGTTCTTGAAGAATAGCTACTTGAAACGGCATCAAGTGAATATTGAATAGCCACTTACATGTATAGTAGAAGTTTTCTGGACGCGACATGAAGTCCAATATTTCATATACAGGACCATCATCTGAATACGTCTCTTTGAAATATGAACTGTTGCCCATATCCATCAACATATTTCTAGCCAAGGCCGTAGATTCATCAAAGTCTTCTGGAAGCCCCAGATACTTATTCTGAACCATCAAGTTGATTTCATCTGGAGTCCAGATTTTATTTTTATTTGGATTTGGCAGAGTTTGCGTTGGCATGTTCGATTGTTCTCTTAAAAATGTTGGAGGCTACTTCTTTACCACTACCACCACACAACACTATACGTGCTCTGTGTCTCATAGTCATTTCTGTCATTTTCTTTAAGATGAATGGGCCTCTAAACTTTAAGTACTTCCACTTGTACTTAGGTATACCAGAACCAACTGGATAATTCAAAACATCGTTCATGTTAAATTCTAATAGAATCCATGGATGTTGTATGGCATCCAGACGCTCAAGCTCTCGCTCAAAACGAGCCTCTGTTACATTCTTTGCCCATTCAGCAATACTACCTTTACGGTCAATCGTAAGATAGTTTTCCATTCCTTCCAACGTATAGTCACCAGTGTCAAGCTTGCGTGAGACTGTCCCATCACAATACTTAGACTTTCTCCATGACCAACCATGTCCTTCTTTTTCGCGCGTATCTCTAATAACTACGTATTTCATGACAGCTCTCGTTTTGCTTCTTCTAATAAAGTCCATGGTTGACCGGCTGATACGATATCATTAAGAACCATTCCTTCTATAAGCTCACTAAAAGTTATTTGAGGTTCCCAGCCAAGCACATTGTGTGCTTTATCACATACGCCCTGTAAGTGCGGCACTTCTGCTGGACGCACAAATTGCGGGTCAGTATAAACCCAGTCTTTGTAGTCTTGTCCAATAGCACTAAATGCAACACGACATAGGTCGTGAATACTATAAGACGTACCAGTAGATACAATATAGTCATCTGGTTCGTCGTGCTGTAACATCATATGCATTGCGCGCACGTAATCTACTGCGTGTCCCCAATCTCGTCTAATATCCAGGTCTCCAAGACCAAGCTTCTCAATTGACTCTCCGCGCTTCAAGGCTTGATACAAACGACCTACATATTTCGTAACTTTTCTAGTTACAAAATGTTCACCACGCCGTGGACTCTCATGATTGAATAAAATTCCACAACAACCGAACAGCCCATAGGCATCCCTATATAAACTCACAGAGTTGTGTGCCGCAACCTTTGCGACAGCATACGGACTGCGAGGATTAAAGCGAGTATTTTCTGTTTGGATTTTTTCACCGTTGCACTCCTCATAGTTATCACCAAACATCTCACTAGTAGATGCTTGATAAAAGCGTGTAGTGTCAATATAATTCTCTTGACGCATTACCTCAAGAATATTTATAACACCACTTGCAGTGCTATCCCATGTTGCTAAAGGTTGTTGGAAGCTAGTACCAACATGGCTTTGCGCCGCCAAGTTATATACTTCATGTGGCGCGCCACCAAATTCAGATGTTGCGTGTGAGAATATACCAGACACAGAAGCATAATCAACAATATCACCCTCGACGAGATGAAATCGCTCATTATCAAGAACGCTCAGTAAATTACAGGTGTTATCTGTACTCGTGCGTCTCTTCACCCCAACTACGTCATATCCTTCATCAAGTAGGTATTCAGACAAGTATGAACCATCTTGTCCTGTCACGCCTATAACAATGGCTGACTTATTTGGACTCTTCGTTCTCGCTGTCATCTTCTTTATCCTCTCCAATGGTTACTGTAGTTTCCTCACCAAGCTTAGCTTCAATTCCTGCTTTTTTAACTCCATCACCTTTACTCTTCTTTTTCTTTTTGGTGCTTAGTTTAGGTGTAGCTTTAGCTTCCTCAACAGCCTTGTCGATTTCATCCTCAGTCATTGGTGGTGGTAGTTCCTTGCTCTCTTCTGGAAGTTTATCATCAACTGGCTTAATAAGAGAACCAAGTTGTTCAGCCACAGGTCTTGCATCTACATATTCGACCACTTCCACCTTTTCAATAATTGGTTCTGGTACAGGCACAGGCTCAGGTGTAGGCTCAGGCTCAGACTCTCTTTTCTGACTAAAGCCAGCAATAGTTGTCAGGTTCTTAGAGCCAAGTGGCTTATTTTTGTTCATTCTGAAGTCTCGCATCTTTCAATTCTCCTTCTGGGGATAATAAAGGTTTATCTAAAGTACCATCCTCAAACTCTATCACGTTATTCCAATCATCGGTTACAAGTTCAGCAGCCATTTGCACTTTGGCGTTTAAGCGACCTTCTTGTCTACGTTTTTTTTCTGTATCCAACTCTTTTACGAGTTCAAAGAAATTACCTTTCCTCTCTTCGATTTGTTTGAAACGCTGCTCACGAGAACCTTTAAGGTCACGCAACTTAGCATCTTTTCTCTGTTGATATTCTCTGTGTTCTTTACTGAGAGTTGGCTTAGCTGCCATCAGTGGAGTTAATTCATTTCTCCACGAGGCAAGCTCCATTTGGTCTCTCACATCTGGGTCTTTGTCTTGCTCAATTTGAATCAGACGTTCTAGCTCAGAAATACGACGTGTAACATTGGCATTATCATTAAGAGCGCGTTGACACAGGATGTCAAGCATACACAGGTCTTTAATCATCAATTCGTCTGTGGCCAAGATATCTGAGGAGCTATACTGTGCAATATAAGATGCCCATGCTTGTTTGAAATATTCAATCTCACCACCCATAAGCCCCTTTCGGACTTCGCCCCAAAAAGAGGAGGCTTCAAGTCGTGAGACCCAATCAGAGCGCTCCTCAATGCTCTGACGCTCAGGGGTAGCCTCTGTGTGCTTACGCACAAAAGCTACGCTTCGCTTTAATTCTTCCGCAACTTCTTTAACTGGCCTATGAGTATTTGCAGCAATATACTCAAGTTCGGTCCTACTCGCTTTGCCACGTTTCAAACTCGCCATTTGTAAGTTCTCCTACAATTTTACGTACTTCATCTACAACTGCTTCCCGCCTTTGTTTGCTCAAGCGAGCCCCCTCAATAAAACGGCAGTAGTCGGCTCTATTAGCCAATGATATTTTACTAGAAACGTACTGCATGAGTTCAGCAGTTGATAACTGTGTACAAACATCTGTATTTTCTCCATGCATCATATGTGTCACTTTTGAACTATCACACGACTCCATAAGACTACGCTTAGCTTGATTCCTATTATACCATCCTAGCCATTTACTGCACTCTTCTTTATTATCTTCTTCATACACCGTACATTCTCGCGCGCCTTTGTCAAACAATGAACACGTTAAGCAAGGAGGTGTGTTCCTATACAACTTATTGCGGTGCAGGTTAATGAAGCGTCGGCGCAGCGCGGTAATCAAGAAGCTCTGCAACGAACATGAGGACTTATGCTTTGGGTCGTACTTGGGTAGTATTTGTAGTGCTTCTAGGAATCCTTCTTGTCTTATGTCTTCTTCCTCAAAGTAACCAAAGGGGAAGGAGGGAGCAACGGTATCCAGCGCGTTCTCCAAAGAGGTCAAAACCTGTTCTTCAGTATAGCCTTCAGGTATGTGCATCTTAATCTCTCACTTAACTGCTCTCTTGCTTAGCCTTCTCAATAGCTGCCTCTGCGACCTTTGCATCAGGGTCGGGAACTTTTAGGTCATCTTCCACACTCTTCTTGACATCTGCGGAACCTTCCGTGTATAATAGGGAAGGAATAAGTGGTTGTTCGCTCATAATAATCTCCTTGGTTAAAAAAACGGTCGGCCACTTTATTATACCGTGAAACAACTATATTTGTCAATAGGAGAGAAAAAATGAATGTTGTATGGAATAATGTTGAAGAACAATTCATAAGGGAGAACGCCCATAAACTCACAGATAAGGCCGGTGCGGCAGCACTAAGTGAAATAAGTGGTCGTTTCATTTCAGTTTACGCCTGGAGAAAAAAAAGACAAAAAATGGGGTTGCGCAAAGCACATGGGCGCGGAGTTTGTAAGTTAATCGATAATGAACCAGTAAGCAAGGAAGGTAAGTAATGCCAGAGCCTAGAGTTATAAAGAATCCAAACGGCGGTCTCCTAAGTGTAGACGTAACCATGATGCACTTGGGGCTGAGTCGTTGCAGGAGTGTTGCGGAAGATGCGCTTGTCAAAATGGGGCGGGGCGAAGCCATTGACACAGAGCTTACGCTCATGCAGATAGTTGACGAAGTGAGACGAACGCTGTACGACATACAAGAGCATGAAATGACAGATGAAATAGGTACATTGGCGACAAGTCGTAGCGAAGAGTACACAAAGCCTGAGTGGGCGAGAGGAGAACACCAACATGAGTAGGCCAAAAGGAGCCAAAGATAAAACAAAAAGAAAAGACCGAAGCGCTAAATGGAACAACGAAGAGCTTCATGTATTATATACTAGCTATCATAACCACACAAAGAAAGAATTATGCTCCTTGTTAAATAAATCATACAGCGCAATCAGAACTATGGCAAAAAAATTGGGGTTGCGTAAGCCTAATCATGTATTGCCACTGTGCGATATACATATATTAAATAGTGTCGCCGGAGTATATGGTATTTATTGTATTGACACAGATAAATGGTATATTGGAAGCAGTATAAATATTGGCAACAGACTATATAATCACATACTGTCCTTAAATAATGGTACACATTATAACACTGACTTACAAGAAGATTGGAATATGCAGTATAAATTTCAGGCTGCTCTATTCATTAAATGTGCTGAAGACGATTTACTCACACATGAACATGAACTCTTAAAAATGCCACGTACATATAATAAAAATCCAGGATTTAATAGAATTCCCAAGCCAATTAAAGATATGGTGTGGGACAAAATAGCTACTGGTAAACCATGCGATTGTTGGCAGTGGCAAGGTGGTACTAATAGTAGTGGATACGGACAATTTCGCAGTGAAAATAAATACTATACTGCTCATAGAGTAGCATATGCATCATACTATAATGAAGATATTCGAGGGCAATTGATTAGACACAAGTGCAACAATAAACTTTGTTGCAATCCACACCACTTAGAAACTGGGTCGTATTCACAAAATTCTAAAGACTATTGGGATTCCATAGGACCATCGCAGAAACGTAGGCTTTTGCCGTACTTAGAAGATATAATCGCAATGAGACTTAATAACCATACATACCAAGAAATAGCAAATAAATACAATTGTAACAACGGAACAATATACAGGTTACTCAAAGACTTTAGACCAGATATTATAGAATTAAAAATGTCATGTAGTCACAATAATGGCAACGAACCACAAATATATGATGTAGACAATCAACATTTAACTATATCTCAGATTGCGCAGCTACCTCAATGCCAATGCTCTGAAAGTAGATTACGTAAACGTATAAAAGATGGCATAGACATACGCGAAGCTATTGCTGCGCCGTACCGTAGAAAACCACAGAAACCATCTGGAAAATTAGTAAAAGCATTTGGTGAAACAAAATATGTTGTTGAGTGGGTGAAAGATGACAGATGTTCATGTTCAAAAAGCACGCTTTTGACACGATTAAGTGACGGATGGGAGGCAGAAGAAGCAATTCGCACACCTCCAGCGATACCCAATAAACTAACAGCAGAAGATATAGCACACATTGTACAATCTAAAGAATCAGCAAAAACGTTGGCACAAAAATATAACGTTACGCCACCAACTATTTATGCTGTTAGAAGACGTAATAAAGTGGTCGTTTCATAAATACAACGGTGGGTTTTTATGATTTTGAAAAGTTTGCTGGCTGTTTTTGAAGGCCGTGCCCCCCAGATGGGGGGTATGACACCCCTAAAAATGAGTACTAAAAACGGGGGGCCTATCGAACCCAAACGTGGTACACACTGGGTGGGTGGGGGTAACCCCAAGCCCTCATTGGTGGTACTACCGGAGAGGGTGGGGGGTGTGGCGTAGCGTGGTACACACAATGGCAGAGGGGTGTGTTGCCACTCGTTGGTATAAGTGTACAGAAACACCAAAAGAGGGGTGTGATAAGTTATTTAATAAACTTTGCCGATTTTGCATGGATTAGGCTTGACGTAGGGGCGATACTATGGATAATGCCGACAGTTTCACTTTTCCTCTAGAGTGG